>Ga0307517_10008620_pt1 | contig 14608 bp, 13 predicted proteins | sample 23_EM_MG_FD_194515 | JGI IMG/M metagenome (GOLD analysis project Ga0307517, IMG submission 194515) | Populus trichocarpa ectomycorrhiza microbial communities from riparian zone in the Pacific Northwest, United States - 23_EM | ecosystem: Host-associated > Plants > Roots > Unclassified | place... | reverse complement strand
GAATAGATACTCAATGGAAACTAAATAAAAAACTGATGCTTAGCACTACTCCATAACTAGTTGACGTGGTGAAGACCTCACGCCTTTATCTGCTATAATCAAGCCTTCGTGGCTCATGTTTGTCCTGGTCTTGCGCTTGTCTTTTACTGCACTTCACTATACTTGGGATTCGGTTTTGTTGCTCTCTCATATCTTCGTGGTGGCTTATCAATACCCTTTCCTGAAGTGGAACCTTGTCCTCAAGGTTCAAATTTGGAAATTGATGACACAATGATTCAGTCACTTCCCAGGTAGCTTCCTCTGTTAGTAAATGCTTCCATTTGACTAGACTTTCGGCAAGGAACTTACCACCCTGCTTCACCCAACGATGATCTAGTATAGCCTCAGGTTCCAAGATAATGGCACCTTCATCTGAAACAGGTGGAAGATCTGTGTGTGTGTCGGATGCATCTCCCACATATTTCTTCAATAATGACATATGAAAGACATAATGAATATGTACACCCTCAGGTAACTGAAGTTTGTAAGCCATGTTGCCCACCTTTTGGATAATGGGATAAGGCCCAAAAAACCTGGTGGCTAATTTCTGGTGTACCCGTTTGAATGCTGAGCTTTGTCGATAAGGCTGTAACCTAAGGAAAACCATGTCACCTTCGTTAAAAGACACATCCCTCCGCTTTTTGTCAGCAGTCTGTTTCATGCGATTGGTGGCAGTGGCCAAGTGCTGTTTGAGTTGTAACAGAAGCTCATCACGGTGGAGAAGAGTCTGTTCTACTTCGTGAACTGGTGTTGCGCCATCAAAATATGCTGGAAGAGATGGTGGTGGTCGTCCATAAAGTGCCTGGTATGGGGTCATACCAGTGGATGCATGGAAAGTAGTATTGTACCAGAGCTCTGCCCATGGCAAGAAGAAATGCCATTTACGTGGCCATTGATGGACAAAGCTTCATAAATACTGTTCCAAACAACGATTTACTACCTCTGATTGGCCATCTGATTGTGGGTGGTATGCGGAACTCATTTTCAGCTTGGTGCCAGACATTGTAAAAAATTCCTGCCAAAATTTGCTGATAAAAATAGGGTTACGGTCACTGATAATAGACTGTGGCATTCCATGCAATTTGACCACGCCTTCAACAAATTTGTCCGCCACTGCTTTAGCCTTGAAAGGATGAGATAATGATATAAAATGAGCATATTTATTCAGTCTATCCACCACCACAAATATTGTATCTTTACCTTGTGAAAGTGGTAGGCCTGCAACAAAATCGATAATAATATCATCCTATACTTGACATGGAATAGATAAAGGTTGGAGTAGACCTGCAGGTGGCAATGTTTCTGATTTAGTTCGTTGGCATATGTCGCAGCGCTTCACGTAGTCTTGAACAGATTTATGCATGGAAGGCCAGTAGAACTGGGTGGCCACTTTTTTAAAGGTGCGTAATACTCCAGAATGACCCCCTATTTTTGTATCATGGGCTTCATATATTAACTTGCTGCGTAGAGTGACATTAGAAGGAACCACAATTCTGCCTTTAAAAAAAATCAATCCATTTCGTTGAGTAAAGGGCCTCTCTGGTTGCGTTTGAGCCAAGTTGCTAACAACAGCCATATAGTCATCTCCTGTGGCTGCTTATTTAATTTCCTCCCAGATATCAAACTGTGGCACGAACAAGTTGTTGAGAGTGGGACTGTCAGGTCGACGAGAGAGTGCATCCGCAACAGAATTTTCACGACCTGGCCGGTACTGAATCTCATAGTCATACCCCAATAATTTAGCAACCCATTTCTGTTGTTCTGGCGTAGTAATTCGTTGTTCCAGTAGATATTTGAGACTTCGTTGATTGGTTTGAATGATAAATCGTCACCCCAGCAAGTAAGGACGCCATATGCGTATGGCTTCCACAACATCAAACATTTCCTTTGCATACGTAGACCATGTTTTTTTTGAAACACCGAGAGCTCGACTCATAAAAGCAATAGGCTTGCCTTGTTGTTGCAGAACTACCCCAATTCCATTACCTGAAGCATCGATTTCCACTGTGAATGTTTCATTAAAATTTGGCATGGCTAAGATAGGCGTTGTGGTCATGGCCTTCTTAAGTGTATGAAAGGCATCCTTTGTATCTTCAGTCCAGCCAAATTGCCCTTTTTTGAGAAGATTTGTGAGAGCTCAAGCAATTAGACCATAATTCCGAACAAACTTGCGGTAATAACCTGTCAACCCCAAAAATCCACGCAGCTCAGAAATATTAGCAGGTCGTGGCCACGCCACCATGGCCTCAATTTTTTTGCTATCGACCTTCACCCCTTGATGAGAGACAATATGACCCAAATATTCCAGCTCTTGCTTACCAAAGGCACATTTACTAGCCTTGAGAAAAAACTGTTGTTGCTTCAAAATTTCCAAGGTTTGAGTGACATGATGTAAATGCATTTCCCAAGTAGAGCTATAAATCAAGATGTCATCAAAAAATACCAATATGAATTTTTGTAAATGGGGCCGAAAAATAGCATTCATAATAGCTTGGAATGTAGATGGTGCATTACTCAAGCCAAATGGCATAACAAGATATTCATAATGACCGTTGTGTGTACGAAAAGCAGTCTTATGAATATCTGAAGGTTGCACTCGTACCTGATGGTACCCGGCTCTTAAATCCAGTTTGGTGAAATATGCTGCCCCATGCAGTTCATCCAACATATCTTCCACTGTAGGAATTAGAAACTGATCTTTGATAGTGACTGCATTAAGAGATCGATAGTAGGTGCAAAAGTGCCAATTGCCATCTTTTTTCTTCACTAGCAACACAGGAGATGAGAAGGGACTGGTGCGAAGTCTGATGAGTCCAGAATTCAGCATTTCCTAGACTTGTTTTTCGATCTCTGCCTTCTGAAAATAGGCATATCGATAGGGTCGAACGTTGACTGGCTCAATTCCTTCCTTGAGGGGAATATTATGATCAATCTCATGTTTGGGTGGCAATTGTGTAGGTTCTTTGAAGATCTCAGTATATTTATCTAAGACCTGGCACATACTCGGTGACTGATTCTCTTCGGTTTCATGCATGGTTGACTGTGGACAAATTGCAAATACCGAATGTCATTGGCGAAACTCTTTAGAAATCTCCTTTAGTGAAGCAGCTTGAATAGGCTGGTCACAAAAACCTTGCAGCTGTTGGGTCAAGTTCTCCCAATAGAAATTCATGGTGAGAGTTCGCCAATTACATATCACAGACCCTAACATTTCCAAACATTGGACACCCAGAACAATGTCTAAACCTGCCAGGGGAAGTGAATAAAGGGTAAGTGAAAAAGGAATTCCCTGAAGCAGAACCTGTACTTTTTCAAACTTTCCTTGACACTGTAACCTTGCCCCATTAGCAACCCGAACTGTAAATGCCTCTGTTGGCACTACTGGCAGCCGCAACAAATCAGCCATGCGAGTGCTCATAAAATTATGGGTGGACCCACTGTCAATTAGCACCACTACGTCGAAGAAACCCACTTTGGCATCTACACGCATGGTTCTAAGTGCAGACCATCTAGTTAAAGCATGCAGAGTAATCTCAGGTTCAACATTTTCCCTTGTCACATCTTCTATGTCAGCTTCTTCAGTAACTTCTTCATATGTAATTTCATTGAAACCGGTTGGACCTTCCAGAAGCAAGAGCTGCATTCCTTGACATTTATGGCCGACGGTGAACCTCTCATTACAATTAAAGCAGAGTCCTTGGGCTCTACGTTTCTGCATCTCTTCCTATGATAATCTACGAAAGGGTGCATTTGGTGTTGCACGTGTTGTTGTTGGTAGCGCCAGTGGTGTTCGATTGACTTGAGTTGGCCGTAAGAACTGACGATGTCTTTTCATCTGTTCATCCTTCATGTGAGCTAGGCTAATTGCTTCCTTCAGTGATTGTGGCTTGAACATACGAATTCCTTCTGCAATCTCTGGTTTAAGTCCTCCCATAAAGGTCCCAACTAAAGCCTTTTGGGTCCAACCACGAACTCGATTTCCCAACTTCTCAAACTCACTCTGATAATCACGTAAGGATCCCACCTGTTTTATACGTGATAAAGCTTCATCAAAATCCTCACAATCTATAGGTCCAAATCTAGCCCATAATTCATCTTCAAAAGCCTCCCATGTCATTATTCGTCCTTCCTCTTTGTATGTCCGACGAGCCCATTGCCTCCACTGATTTGCTTCTCCTTCCAGATGGAAAGAAGCCAGTGATACCTTTTGGTTGGCTGGAGTATTTTGAAATTCAAAGAATTGATCCACACGATTAAACCATTCTGTCGGGTCCTGTCCAGAATATCGTGGAAATTCTAGCTTGGCCATTTTAGAAGAAAAGACCTGTCTGTACCCTTCATTCTCCTCGTGAATTGAACGAGAATTGCCTTCTCGATTTGTGTTGCCATGGCTTGATTCTCCTTTGCTTGATAACATCGCCTCTGAAAGTTTATTGATAGTTTCTTCTAGTTGACGCATTTTTCCAGACATGCTCATCTCCATTCTCTGTACTCCTTCTTGCACTCTACCTAGCCCAGCCTCTAGCATTTCAATTCGTTCTTTGTTGTCGCCATTTAAACCAGGCTCTGATACCAATTGATAAGGTCCCAGTCAAGAGCCAATTGTTTTTGCAGTAGAATACACAGTTATTCTCTTAGGGTGAGAACGTACCACAAGATAATGTTTAGGATAGAAATTATATATCTTTTCATTTCTTTCCAGCACTTATTAATAAGCTTACTTCAACCAATATTTTGGATATACAGCCGAAATCTAAGGTTCCATTACAACGGTTACAATATTTAATTTACTGCAAAATAGAACAGAATAGATACTCAATGGAAACTAAATAAAAAACTGATGCTTAGCACTACTCCATAACTAGTTGACGTGGTGAAGACCTCACGCCTTTATCTGCTATAATCAAGCCTTCGTGGCTCATGTTTGTCCTGATCTTGCGCTTGCCTTTTACTGCACTTCACTATACTTGGGATTCAGTTTTGTTGCTCTCTCAGATCTTCGTGGTGGCTTATCACAAACTCACTCCAACAATAAGATTTTTCAAATCAATATATTTTGACTTATTTTCTTACTTTAATTAAATATGACTAAAACTATATGTATTTATTTGTTTAAATATGGTTAATAAAATATGCTATAAGATACTATAATTTTCTAACATGCATGAGACATGAATTAACAAACTTATGTTTATTAATCTGCAACACGTGATTTTAGCATACATGCAAGGTCAATAAAAAACATGTTTAAGAATATAATAATGGTTGTTTTTTGAAGTATTTTTTTTAGAAATATATTAAAATAATTTTTTTTATTTTTTAAAATTTATTTTTAACATCAAAACAATTTAAAAATATAAAAAAATCTACATTTTTTTAAAATTAAATTTTAATTAACTTTTATTTAAACCGCAACAATAAAAATTATGTCACACATCATCTGTCGTCGTATCACGACTTCCCGATGATAAATTTTAAACTTTGATCAATAAAAGCTGTAGTACTAATAGAGATGGTTCGCTTTAAAAGTCAACATGGACCGTTGTGGGCATAGCTGTATAGACTCCGGTTGGATAGGCTAATGAAAGTAACAGCCTATTTGGGACCATGGTTCATGATCTAGAAGTCAGGGTCAATTAGTTATCTCCAAGGTCTGTTATCTTTGCTTGGGTCAATTTTAAAAGGTTTTCTTCTTGTCGTGATAAAAGCCAATCCATTTATCTACAAATATACCAAAAGAAGGGTTTTTATGGGTATTAAAAGTGAAGTTTGTGGCCAATTTTGCATTTCTATTCTATTTTTAATTTTCAAAATAATTATAATAAACAAACATTGAAAAGGTGAATACAACAACAATATTTTTTTCCCAAAATTCTCAACTCAAAATCTTATTTCACCAAAAACTTTATTCCTTAAAAATGAAATATTATCCTAAAAGTAATGAAGAAAATCAAAATCTTAAAAATTTCATTTCAAACTTCAATAATAATAAAAAAAAAACTAGTGCGATGTTAAAGCCTATATGAAGAATATAATTCATACATTAACATAAAATTGAGAAAAAATTATCTTGATTAAGAGAAAGATAAATTTTGTAATTTTTATGTTAATTTATGTAGTGTCTATTTGGTCTCTGATAACTTATATTTTTCAAAGTGTTTTTTAAATTGTTTTTACTTAAATTGATGATTTTCAGTGTTTTTTTTTTTAATAATTTTGATATACTGGTGTAAAAAGTAAATTTTTTAATAAAAAAATATCATTTTAATATATTTTCAATTAAAAAATACTATACATCACATTACCAAACACACTTAAAATTTGTTAGATTTAGGCTCTGGTAAGGCTTGTCTTGAGCTTGCTTGCTTAGATGACTTAATAAGCCTATGTTAGGTTAAAATTTTAATATAATTATAACAACATAAACTAATGTGAATATAAAAATCTAAATGTAATAAGATAAGCAAAAATAACTACTAAACTTGTTTATCTTTCATCATTACAAAGTTTCATTATAATTATAACTATGATAATTATTAACAAAAAAGTAAAAGAGAAGGTGTTTTTACTATGTATCATCTCACAAAATACTATTCATTGCAATAATATTTTTTTATTGCCTTTGTTTTTTTTTAATCTATTTTTTTTAATCTTTTATCATTTATCATTTGATTTATTAGATAGCGTCATCTCACAAAATATTATTCATTGCAATAATGTTTTTTTTCTTTGATTTTTTAATATTGTTTTTAATTTATCTTTCAATATTTAATTTATTGGAGGGCTTAGATCAACTCAATAATTTCTATATTGTTGTTCTAGTTTCTTGACTCAAGTTGTGGGTTTGACAAGTTAACCTAAGTTGACTAAGATCATTGTTTTGGTTTACTTTAATTGAGGTTATCCCAGTCTCATAACCTAGGTCATGGATTTCACAGGTTAGCCCAGGCTGACTCAGATTGCTTTTTTATGTTTTTTTTTTCATTGAAATTTTTTCAATTTCATCTTTCAACATTGGGTTAATTGGTAATTATGCTTCATAATTTGTTTGATTTGTTTTATATAAGGTTATCATGGTCTCATGACCTGGATCATGACTTTGACAGGTTGACCCGGGTTAGAGGTCAATCCAATATGTTGTCATCTCAATATTAAAAAATAAATATCGTCTTGAATTTTTTTGAGTCAAATTATATTTTTACTGGTTGTTCGGGTTGCTTTTAGACCCACTAAGTTAACTAGATCACATCAGGTCAACCCTTATATGATTTAAAAAAACAATTCCTACTAGAAAAAAACATTAGTAATGCCTGAATGTTTTTTTTACATCATAGAAAATTTTTATCTGACTTGTAACATAGCTCAAACCAATGATCTAGTAATAAAGAAAAACTAAAATAAATGGGGCTTTTACTGTTGATCTATTATGTGCATCCTTTCACATTTTCTTCTTCACCTTATTATTTAGAGCCACCTTTTCTTCTAGGTACTTGAATGTGTTTTTTTCCTTTTTTTACTTTGATTATTGATTTTTTTTTTAATTTCATCATTGCAAATCATGTTAACATGGATTCATGTGCTGAAATTTGCTTTGATTTGCATGCTCTTGCTTACCCAATATGACATGGAATATTCTGATGTTAAATCAAAGATCAATTTCACAAAATTAAATTTGAAGTTATCCTTAAAACAAAAATTAAAATAATGAGAAATTAAATTAATATTAAAAAAATTAGATACTTTTCCATTTATACTATTCAAAAGTCACGAAAAAAACTCAATTTCATCCCTCAAGTTTTACTTTTTACATATTTAGCTATGTTCTTCAAGGTATTTATAATTCGGTCATAAACTTAATTTTTTTATGTTATAGTTCTTGGATGTTGAGAAAAGAGAGAAAAGTGGATGTAAAAGAGATAGGAGAGATAAAGTATTCGACCAACCATATTATGAACATAAAAGATCAATCTTTGTGTCAATAAGATGAGTTCAGTTGAGGAGTGTAAACCCCCAATTAAAATAAAAATTAAATAAAATGACAACAGAATAAATGTGGCAATGATAATTATTTTAGAAATGAAGTTTTAAGGATTAGAACTTCTGAATGCGATTTATTTTTAAGAACGTTTATGAGACAAGATAACCAGTAAAAAAACACTTGAATTTAAAAGAAAAGGGCATAATTGTAAATCATAGTATATGGGTGATATAAATACACTTTTGGCTTCTTAAAGAATCCAAGAGTGACCAGCTATTAAGGAGAAGAAAGAGGGGGAAGGTGTTCGCCAAATTTGTTCTTTTTTTTTTCTTTAAAAATCCCAAGTAAACACTTGAAATAAAAGATAAAAAGAAGGTTATAAGAGATTTAGCTAGGAAAGGGAAGGAAAAACTATGGAAATGGTTGCCTGAGAGGAGACGGTTTGGAGAAGAAAAGAAAAGGAGAGAAAGGGGAAGAAAAAAACTTGTTTTCTTGCTATTTTCTTCTTAAGAAATTGTGGTTAAGAGGTGAGGAACCCTAATCAAAGCTTAATTTAAAGTTTAACATGAATTTTATTGGTTATGTATTGTTTTGCATTATGGAAAAATTGAATTAGAGGAATTGATTGTTTTCATGACTAGATTAATGTTTGAAAAATGTATATTAGAGTAAATAAACAATGAGTAAAGTATTAATTTGAGGCAAAATGAAGAAAAATCTTCCCTCCCATATTAGCCATAGGTTCGACCAAGTATATATAATGGGAGGGGGAGAATAGTTTTCTAAATTGACATATAAATTGTATTATAGGTTGTTCTAATACCTAACAATGATGAACAAAAAACTTTATGAAAAATGAAAGGGAACTCATGGTATATTGGACCATAAAAGGAGAGGGAGGAAATTATGTAAAATATGTGTGAAATCATCATGGAAATGTGGTTTGAACTTGAATTATGTTCAATTTATATTGAATTACAAAACAAAAGAATGAAAATTGATATATGTTTACGAAAAATAATCGAAAGGTTTTACTTAGTGAATTTTGTGTAGGGGTTCAAATATTTTTTTTAAAAAAATTAATAAAGATGAAATTATCTTGTATTAACAGGGAATACTACTGCAAACAAGCCACAATCCAGAGCAGGAGCTGGGATATCACGTGCTACAGATAAGCATTTAACTTCTATCATAGTTAATTAATGCACCGTCAAAACTACTTATGTAATTTTTTATATCTTATTAAATGACAATATAAAGTAAATGATTTGGTGGATAAATAATTAATAAATTATGAATATGATTAGTCATTCTTGAAATTGAAAGACTAATGATATCAATAAGAGTCATTGATGTTGACATTACTTGAATCTGATTAGTCATTCTTGGAATTGAAAGACTAATGATATCAATAAGAGTCATTGATGTTGACATTACTTGAATCTGATTAATCGTTCTTGGGATTGAGAAAGTAATGATATCAATGAGAGTCATTGATATCGGCATTACCTGAATTTGATTATTTATTTCCGGGATTGAGAGACTAATGATATTAACGATAGACATTAATGTTGACATTACCTGAACTTGATTAGTTGTTCTCAAAATTAAAAGACCAATGATATCAATGATAGTCATTACTATTGACATATTCTAATCGAATCATGTTTAAAATAATGATTAGAAATATCAATTTGGAATTGATATTGGCCTGCTTAGCGGGCTTGAGTATTGAAGAATTAATTGTTTTACGATAGTTGATGTAAATACTGAAAATAAGGATGATCATAAAATAAAAAAGAATTTATTTGTAATCTTAAATGTATTTAACTATTCGCTTGATTATTTTCCTAGATGATGTATTTAATGTTGCATTCTGTTTCAGGATCATCACAATTATGAAAGGAGTAGATTCACTCGAACATCGTTTGATCATATAGACTAGGCACAATATTTGCATTTTGAATTATAATATTATTTTGTTTTAGCATATAAATATAAATGCTCATCTTTTGTTATTGTAGTTACTTAAACTAAATATTCATGAATGCTGAATTTTATATTGAAGTGTTAAGTATTAAAATTATTGCATTACATAACCTTATTTTATTTAATGTTGTTTGAATGAATGGAAATGATTTGGAAACATTAATTTACGCTGTTTACACGATCCAGGAAAGATGGATCAAGGATTTAGTTTGTGTATGGATATGAAACAAGTTTAAGTTGATATCTTGGAACCACGTGTTATAGAAAAAGCTCTATCAAAATTCCAATAGAAATTATGGCGGAACATCATATGTTTTAGAATATTATTTTTTAAAATTTATTCTTACAATAACATATCAAAACGATATAAAAATATAAAACAAAATTAATTTGAAATAAAAAAAATTAATTAATTTTTCAAAAATACTTTTGAAATGAAAAAACAAATAGACTCTTAATATAGAAGTGTCTAATTTAGTATGTAAAATATTATCAATTATATAAATAATGTGGTGTAAAGTGTGATTGATTTATACAAAGTGTAATAAATATAAGAATGATCATATTAATTTTTCTTTCATTAAAAATAAAATTTGAAAAGTACTTTACAGCACTGCGCAAATAAAATAGGTAGTTGTTCAACTAAAAAGTTATATATATATATATCAAGTAACTAATGAGAAATATATAAAAAAATCGTCTGAAAACATAATCAATGATATGTTTTAGAATTTAAGTACAAGTGGTACTAGAAAAATGAGAGGTGGTTATTTTTTGTTTGGTTTGGTTTTAATTTAAAAAAATAACTAAATTGATTTTTTTAAAAAAAATTGAAACCGAACCAAAACCGGTACCAACTGGTTTCGGTTCGGTTTGGTTTGGTTTTTTAGGACAAAAACCAGTTCGAACCGGTTTGGCTCGGTTTTTTCGGTTTGGCTCGGTTTTAGCTTGGTTTTTTCAGTTTTGACTCTTTTTTTTTCTTTTCGGTTTGGATTCGGTTCGGTTTTTTTGGTTTTAAGCTTATAAAACCGAAACTGAATCGAACTGATTAGTTTTTTTAAAATTTTAATCAGTTTAATTGGTTTTTTTTTCACAATTTAATTTTTTTTTATTTTCTCAATTTAATCAATTCTTTTATTTTTTACTCACCACTTCAAAAAAAAACGATATAATTGTTATTACGTTCATACCTCCAATTAACCTCGAATAACTGTAGCAATCGCTCTCAAGTCTAGTCTAGGAAAATGCCCATGCCCATGCCCTCGTCATTTTGCTTTTCTTTTTTATGTTCTAAGAATATGATTTCCTCGCATCAAAATAAACCAATCAACTAAAAACATGACAGTGCCTCTCGTATTCCGATCGTTGAAAATCATTTGCCGGCAAAACATCCACCGGAAATTCAAATTTGAATTCCCAATAAAACCCACAAAAACCCTTGTCTACTACACTCACAATCTTCAATTCCAGAATACTCAAAATCACTTTCAAAATTCCGTCTTTCAGTCAAAAACTTCTCGCTCTATTCACTCGCTTGAAAATTCTCACTCACTCGCTGAAAAACAGCAAGACCCTGATAGTGAACTAGCAATTAGAGTACAAAACACCCTCAAGAAATATAGAGACAGCCCAGTGAGGAAGATTGAGCTCGCTCTTGACCTGTGCTGCTCCACAATGACACAGGACTTAGTTTTAAAGGTACTAAAGAGGCACCGCTCTGATTGGAAACCAGCTTATATATTCTTTAATTGGGTTTCTAAAGAAGGTACAATTTCACTTAGCTCTTGTGTTTACAATGAGATTCTTGATATTCTTGGTAGAATGAGAAGGTTTGAAGAACTCACACTGGTGCTCGACGAAATGTCTAAAAGAGAGGGATTTGTTGACGAGGACACATATAGGGTTTTGGTTAATAGATATGCCGGTGCACATATGGTGGAAGAGGCAATAGGGGCCTTTAATAAGAGGAGAGAGTTGGGTCTAGAACTTGATCTGGTTTCTTTCCAAAAGCTTTTGATGTATTTGTGTAGGTATAAACATGTAGATGTAGCGGAAACTTTGCTGCATAGCAAGGGACATGAGTTTGGTGTCGATATAAAGACTATGAATATTGTTCTAAATGGGTGGTGTGTGCTGGGAAATGTACGAGAGGCAAAGAGGTTTTGGAAAGATATAATTGCCTCTAAATGCAAGCCGGATGTGTTTACTTATGGAACTTTTATAAAGGCGTTGACGAACAAGGGAAAATTAGGGACGGCAATGAAGTTGTATGAGGCAATGTGGGAGATGCAATGCAAGCCAGATGTGGTGATTTGTAATTGTGTGATTGATGCACTTTGCTTCAAGAAGAGGGTTCCTGAAGCTTTGGCTGTTTTTGAGGGAATGAAAGAGCGAGGTTGCATTCCCAATGTAGCGACCTACAACTCTCTTATCAAGCATATGTGCAAGATTGGGAGGATGGAGAAGGTGTATGAGCTTTTGGATGAAATGCAGGAGAAGAAAGGCAGTTGTATGCCCGATGAGATAACTTTCAATTACCTGCTTAAGTCATTGAAGAAACCTGAGGAAGTTGCTGGTGTTCTGGAGAGGATGAGGATAAATGGATGCAAGATGAATAACGATACATGTAATTTGTTATTGAAATTGCATGCGGATTGGGATTCCGAGGAAAAAGTAAGATATACTTGGGAGGAGATGGAGAAAAATGGGCTGGGACTGGATCGGCGATCCTACACTATTATGATACACTGGCTCTATGACAAGGGAAGGGTTGAGGATGCGTTGCGTTATTTTGGCGAGATGGAGAATAAGGGAATGGTGCCAGAGCCCAGGACTAAGATATTGTGCAATTCCATGAATACGAGGAAACAGAAAGAAGCAGAAGAAGGGGAAAAAAGTGCAAAGAATAATGATCAATCGCCAAGGTCTTCCCATGAAAGAAATACGAAGAAAAAAGTCAATTCGGTTCAATTTTAAAGTTTTGTCACGAGACTGAATTCTTGAGGACGGTGAGCTCTGCTTCTGTTTAAGGATTTTGTAGTGCCATATGCTAATTGTCTATCTTGTTTTGCGTCATGGATAATGATGAAATTAGAACTACAATCACAAAAAGTTGTTGAATTTTAGACTGCAAAAACTCTTGAATTTTGAAGGAAGTGAATCCCTGCGCTTTCCTTAAGAAGGTGAGCTCATTTTCTGAAAAAAAAAAAAAGGAAGTGAATACCTAGCTGTCGCTGATACTAAAAAGTAACAAATATTTTCACAAACACCCATGCATGAACAAAGAAAAGAAACAAAGCAAATATCTTCATTATATAACAAAGATATGAATTCTTGACCGTTGCTAAAAGAACAAAACATGAATCCTCATAAGCACCCATGCAAGAAGTTTCAGTCGCAAAATTCAGGAAAATAATTATTTTTCTGCATCATTTATGTTTTAACTCATGTATTTATAAGGAAAATAAACTCATGTATAATTGCATATTAAAAAAATGATAAGACATATATAAATCAGCTCCTATAAATTTAAGCTCAGATTACAAAAATCACATCAAGATAAAGTTATTTTCTTCGACAAAGAAGTTATTTACCATTGCAATCTCTGCATTCTGATTTTAGCCCTCATTGCTCCTTCTGGAAAGTTGTTCATCGCATGGAATGCAATAAACACAGAAATGATCAGTCAAGGCAAGGCAATGAAATTGACTAGTGTGAACTTATGAATATTTGTCACAAGATATTGCAAGAAAGCAAATTTCATCACAATTGGCACATCAAACTCATCAGCAATATGGCAAATATGCAAGGGAGTTTGAGAAGACTTACCTCAATGCCTTCACTTTGTTTTCCTTGGGCACACACACGTACTAAAGTAATCATAGTGATTAATATGTTAGGAATTAGCAAACCACACAAATCACATCATGTAGAATTACATCAACGCCTTCACTTTTTCTTCTTTCGCGACTTTGTTGAGTGCTGAAACAAAACGTGCATGTTACTAATACAATTACTATATTTATATTTATATTATTATTATTATTATTATCTCTACCGTCATTATCATTATCATTACTACTACCACCACCACCACCACCACTACTACTACCATCATTATCATTATCATTATTACTATTATAAATATTATTATCACAATTATCATCATCATCACCACTGTCATTATCTTAATAAATTATTATTATTACCACTATCATTAACATTATAATCACTATTTGTAGTATTATTAATAATATTGTCAGTATAAAAGGAATACGGACAAAATAAAAAGTTCAAAGAATGAGGACTGAAATTGAAAAATAACAAATAAAGAGGACAATTGTATACTTTAGCTGTTAGGAGAGAGAAAATAAAGAAAAAACAAAAACAATGGATCACTAGTGGTAATTCAAACACTATAAGCCTACACGCGCCACACTATGTAGAATAGGACATGGCTGCACATCCAGAAAGACAATGGATGACTAGATTTGACCACCGGGTGGTGTCACAAGCACCACCTGAATAACGCGGACGCCACTCACTTGTTTGGACGTATGAAACACGCGCCAATAGCTTTTTGATAAAAAAAAATTAAAAACA
>Ga0307517_10008619_pt1 | contig 14608 bp, 10 predicted proteins | sample 23_EM_MG_FD_194515 | JGI IMG/M metagenome (GOLD analysis project Ga0307517, IMG submission 194515) | Populus trichocarpa ectomycorrhiza microbial communities from riparian zone in the Pacific Northwest, United States - 23_EM | ecosystem: Host-associated > Plants > Roots > Unclassified | place... | reverse complement strand
ATGGTCATAACTGAGGCACCCATAGTTTTATTATAATTCAGTCCACTATTTAGCTAACATGAATGATTTTGGATTTGACTTCATAGAATGGACTTGTCGCTATCATATTTTAGAAATCTGGCCCAGATACATGAGTTTGATGAACCGGGTTAGGTTAAAAAAAAAAAAAAAATAGTGTGACCCGGTATCCTAGTTGACCTGATAAAACCCGGTTAAAAACTCGATTGCAAGTCGTTGACTTTTATTTTATTTACTAAAACGATATCGTTTTGATTTTAAAAAAAAATTTACCCGGACAACCCGGTAACCTGATCAAAACTCGGAACCCGGACCTTGGACCGGGCCGGCCACCGGCCGGGTCTAAAAACTATAGTCTCCATACTATCTTAATAGTTATACCTCAAGCAAAACCGGTTTAAAATGAATATTGATTTTGAAAAACAAATATAAATAAAAAATTTTAAAATATTTAAAAGATATTTTATATATATATATATTTGATAAATGAAACTTCGAGTAATTTTTATTTTATATTTGAATTTTTTTATGAAATAAAAATAATTTTCATTTCATAAAGCATCCTGAATTCTTTTGTTAAATAGAAATGTAAGCCTATAATCTAAGTTGTTCATATGATATTGCCGACTCTGAAATTTAAGTGTCATAAATTTTCTTGTAGTTGGTAAAATGGGAGAAAAGTGCATCAAATATATATAAAAAAATAAACAGAATTTCGGTCTGAAAAGGTCCAAGAGAGCCAACAATCAAATTAATTCACTGCCTTTTTTAATCAATCTCGTTAAAGAATTGAATTGACTGGTAAATAAATTAAATGGTCGTGCTGTTCCAAGAGAGCCATCGAAAACATGAGTAATTAGGCACATGTTGATGGAAAAGAAATTCCAATGAAAGTCACTTTCCTGGTTGCTTCACAAATTTTCTTTTAGAAAATGAAAAGAAAAGGTTTAAATATATTCCAAAACTATTAAAATATTATATTTTTTTATCAAAAATTAATTTTTGTGTACTCTAAAATTATTTTAATTCTTCAGTTATAAATTTCTTTTATAATCACTTAACAGAGTTAAATTATTTTTCCTATCAAAAATATATATGGAATGCCTTAAAAATATATAGAAATTCTTCATTGAGAATTTTAAAAAATTTAAAGATAAAAATGATTAAAAATAATTGTTTGAATTAAAAACTAAAAACTATAGTTGAGCGGCTGGTTTTAGGTTTGTCCAAATAAATATTCATGAGTTACATAGTTGGTTTGAGTCTCACACATAAAATTTTAGTCGTTACCCGGGCTATATCATGGGCCAGTCAAAAGAATTTAGCACATAAAAGAGATATTTAGATGATGGCAATATTTTTAAAAAAGCAAGAAAAACATGATATTTAAGTCATTAACTCGATTTGATCCAATAAAATAGAGTTGTTTAATAATATATTTTAAATTATAGGCAACAATAACAGATAAAAAATGAGAATAAAAACATCTGGCAACAATCAACTTAAATAAATGAGCCATTGATATTGTACTCGGAAAAAAAAAGTATAACAAAGATTATTAGAAATTCACTGTTACTCCATTATGGACATCGCTCATCACAAAAAAGCTTGCTAAGACGATTCAAATCCGACTGCAAAAATCTAAATGACAAAATCAAAAGAAGTCACATAGGTCATTAAAGCAACGTCCTGAAAAAAAAACCGAATAAAATAAAAAGATTAAGTGAGCATCTGTCTATATTCAATAAATCAGTTCTTTTTAATTCAAGAATAAAATTTATTTTAAAAATAAACTTAATAAATAACAATAAATAAAAAGACTTGAGGTAACCAAAAACAAAATGATAAAACCAAGGTCATAGAAAGCATGAAAAAAAAAATCAGAGCTTCAATCTCCAAATAAATATTGAATGATGAAATTGAAAAAACATTAATTTAAAAAAGTGATAAAGAAAAAATCAAATCAATCCTAAGCAAACTTTATGAAGCTGGGTTAATTTCCAAAACTTTCAACCCATGAAATTTTAGACACGGGCTTAACCAAAAATCTCAAATCTAAACCAAATAAATGTTGAAGAATGAAATCAAGTAAAACAAAATACTAATTTTGAAAATTTTGCAAAGCAAAAAAAAAACAATAAAAAGAATAAGGATGTGATCTAATAGGAAAAAATTACAGAGAGTGGAATAAAAAAAAAAAAATGCAACTCTAAAAATTATCTCATATTATTAAAAACAAATAGCAACTTAAAGAATGAGAACCAAATTTGACAAAGCCAAAACTTGAAACAAAAATCTAATTCAGGAATTATTTAAAAAAAAATAACCAAAATAATAAGGACTAGATAAAAAAGAAAGAGAAGTTTAGGGGCTCACTTGAAAAATTTCAGGGCAAGGCGCAAACACCAAGGAAGAGAAAGGAAAGAAAGAAGAAGAAAAAGAAATGGTCGTCGGTGTCAAACCAAATTTCTTCTCGGTACACATGTCATATATCCATGAAAGAGATGGCGAGACAAATCTAACGTCACTTGGAAAGGCTTTTTTGGCCATTGGAATTATCTGCACACGTCGTCTAAAGATGACGAAACAACAACACGCGTCATCAATTTTTTTAATTTTTAGTAAGACTAAACTATCCTTACCTCACCCCAATAACAATATAAGGACCAGTTGCGCAATGACTAAAACACCCTTTTACCCTAGGTTTAAGAAAATAAACTTCAAGGGCAAACAAGTCTTCTAACCGTGCTTATAAAAATGAAAAGACAAAAGAAGCCCCTATGGTCAATTAAAGTTTTTCCTAATTCCAAAGGTAATATGATAATTTTACCGGGCACAATAAAAAAAAATGATAAAAATACCCCTCAATGGCAAACAAACATATTCTTTCTTTTAAAGGCATCTATTTACTATGCAAAAAGAAAGTAAAATTTATGTTTTGTCCCTAATAAATCTTAAAATTTCAAAATGGTCCCATTGCAAAGATGATTCTACCCCCAACTATTAGCCTACATTTTTTTTTAAGGGTGAGATGATAAATTCATTGTTCTCATCCACAGTGTAATATGTCTAGATGAACATTAAGTTCACCCCCTTTTCAGGGTTTTCTTTAAATGTAAAATCCAACCAGTCAACTACCTACTACTACTTACATGTTCTTATAGATGAAATTATTTTAATGCAAAATTTTCTTACATGTCTTTTCAATTCCATAAACTTTTTAACTTATATAAAAGAAAATTTAGTGAACTATTAAACATTAAGTTTGAATTATTGTTTAAAAGTCTCAATTCTGATCATTTCATGAGTTTAATTTAGTTCTTTTAGTTTTTAATATTATATGGCAATCTATGGATAAGTTTTAAAATAATGTCATGGTTGCTTTAAAAAAATAGATAAATAATATAATTATAATAATAATAATAATAATAATAATAATAATAAAAAGACAAACCAGATCAGTTTCCAGGTTCGTCTTTGGTCTAAGAGCATTGGACCATAATGGATTTAAAAAAAAACATTAGCATGGTAAATTAAGAGTTTGGGCAGAATAATACTATTTGAAAAAAAATTAGTGAAATAGAACACTTTCATATTGTCGTGCTTCTGAAATACGACAACTTAACATGTCACACTTGTGAAGTGTGACATGTTGTAAAATTTAAACAATCTGCAAATCAAAGAATACAAAAGAAGCTGCTCACTCTCTCTCTCTACAAACTAATGACCCCAGCTTATGTCTCTCTAAAAAAAACCACCAAACACTTGTTTTTTTCCCTTTAAAACACCTAAAAATCGAGTTAATCCTAGTCCTTAAGCATCCTTGAATGTTTTTCTATTAAAAACTCCATTATTGTTGTTATTGCCCCCTCTGTAAATAGATCCTCATCCTTTTTTCTAGTCCTACAAGTTAGGTAAACATACTATATTTCTATGAATTTGTGTTTGGTTTGATTAAAATGAAATAATTGTTTAGGTTGAGTTTAGGGTTTGTTGAACTAATAATAAATTAGTTTAGAATACCATTAATTAGGGTTGATTTGATATAATTGAACATTAAAATAAGTTAAATTAATTATGAATTAATTATTTCAATTAATTATGTGTTGCATTTAGTTTTGGATAAGTTGTTGAATTAAGAATTTTATGTGGATTGTTAGAATTAGCTAATAATATAATTAACCACGCTTAATGATTGTTAGATAAATAGTTTATTGTTGGATGATTTGTTGCAAAGAATAGATGAAACTATGTTTGAATATTCATTTGTTGATCAACATAGATTTTACTATTTTAAGCCTATATAACAATGAAGATGATGATATGTTAGACCCGAATGTGACAGTAAATATTGATGATAATGATAATGATGATGTTGATAATGAAATCATACCTCTTGTTCCTGAGTTTATAGATGTTTTTGGATCTAATTTTGTTGTTTCTCATGATTGGGCACTTAGTCATAAATGTATGTCAAAAGGGTTTGATTTAGAGGTTGAACAAACATTTAGTAATAAAAATGAATTGATTAATGTAGTTAAACGGTGACATATTGCACATTCAGTTGAATGCCAAGTCCAACTGTCGAACTCTATATTTGTTTAATTATAATGTGTGCAAGCATCTAAATTTAAGTGGTGTTTATATGGGGGAATCAGAAAATGTTGGATTCATTTAAGATAGCAAAGTTAAAAAGGACACACATATGTGTTTCAACCTTTATCTAGAAAGACCACCATAGACTTGATGCAAGTTTTATTGCTAATGCTATATCAACTCTTATTATAAAGTCTTTCAATAACGGTTGCAAGCATACAAGATAAAATAAAATTGTATTACAAGTTTAAAATATCATATGAAAAAGCATGAGCTGCAAAACAGAAAGTACTTGAGTATTTTTTTGGTTCATATGAGAAGTTTTTTGAAAAATTATCTAGGTTGTTGTTGTTGATAACAAATAAATTAAATCCTGGAATAGTTGTTGATTGGACGCACAAAGAAAATCTTGATTAAAGTATAATGATTTTAAAAAAGTATTTTTTGTCATTTAAACCTTATGATGAAAGTTTCAAGTAGTGTAAACTACTTATTAGTATTAATGGCATATATTTGTATAAATCAATATGATGAAAAGTTATTCATTATGGTTGCTTTTGACGTAAATAATAGGATATTTCATTTGATTTTTATAATTATTATTGATTAAGAAAATAATTTTAATTAAAGATAGTTTTTAATTTGCTTACAAAAAGATATCTTACCGGAAAATTGTAACAATTTATTTCGTTCCATATATCTTCCATTCCTCCAAGCTAATTTCACTTTTTCTGTGGCGTGCAGAAACAATTCCTATTAAAAAATTATCTAATCTTTATATAAATACAGTAAGATTTTTTATATTATTTCTTATCTTCTAAAAGACAAGATTAGGTGATTTGCGCGTAACGTGCCTTGACTTCTACACTTAAAAAAACCTTTACAGCCCACCATCACTGAAAACTTCCATGGAACCTAACTATTCAAATTCCCACTTGCAAACCGAAAGCCTTCACAAGTTGTAGCTTTGACCCATCTGGAATAGATAAACTAAGAGAAATCTTTTTTTTTTTCCTAAATATCTTGAGTTGAAGGCGAGGTTTTTGAATCGCAAATTTGGAGGTGAAAAAAAGTGTGCCTCGTTTGGATCATGATATGACCACGGGTAATATCTGCTCTGTACGGATGATGGTTTTATATTAATCTAATATTAAAAAAAAATTAAAAAATATTTAATTAATAAAAAAAAAACCTTAAATCAATTTAAATAAACTTGTTAAACCAACAACGCGAATCTTAAAATTAAGATAATTTTATAAAATATATATATATATATATTAAAAAAACAAGTAAAAAAACATTATTATAATTAGTATTATTTTGATATTTTTACAAGATAAGTAAGAATAATATTTCTGTAAGAAAAATAGTAAAGTGATATTTTATTTTATTAAGCACCCTCTTAAAATATATATATATAAAATAAATATTGAAAAGTCAAATTTATTTATTTATTGCTTTTCATTTATCATCTCCAAGGGAGATGCTCTAAAAAAGGAAAGGGCCATGTGTCTTGGTACGAACCAACGATTACTTCTGGACTTATTTTTTCTTATTTTTATATGATCCAGTGCATGTATGCTTGACTCTTACAGTACATTGAAAAGTCCTCTTCAGAGAGGCTATCAAGGTTTAAGGCAATCAAGGAGAAGATAGCAAGTTCATTACAGAGAAAGAAGATGGCTGCTGCTGTTTCTGATATTTTGAGGATGACCTTTAGCTTACTTTTGCTTATGCTACTAACTTTTTGCATGAAAGCAATAAAACTGGAGGCACAAGCTGGGCTTCTTGCTTCTGATGAAGGTACCTGTGTATGTTTAATTTTGTAAAGGTATCATCTACCTTGTAATTTTTTACTAATTCAGACATAGAAGGAATTTTTTTTTTTCCCTGCAGTGGATGCTTTACTTGAAATAGCAACACAAGTAGGGAAGAGGGACTGGAATAATAATGTGGATCCATGCAGTAATGAGACAAGCTGGGTAACACCAACTTCATCTCAAAGGCCAATGTTTGATAATAAAGTTGTTTGCGATTGCTCATTTCCTGGGGGTGTGTGCCACATTGTCGCCATGTATATTTCTTCTCTTAATAGTCCATGCTTTTTTCCCCTTTTTAATTGATCAACTTCGTAGCATCTATGTGTGGATATGGCAGAGTTAGGAACAAGAAAGTATCTTTATCAGCAGCGTTGTAGGTAGCTGAATTTTTAGCCTAGGATTGTCTATTTTCTTGGGATTTCACCAAAGTTGTGATGGTAGCTAGCTGAAAGGCCAGAACCCTTTTGAATTAGTTTGTAAAAGTTTGTGATATTGTTGGTTTAGCTGATGGATGAAGCAAGATTGAGGTGAAGTTGGGAAATTCAGATGAAATTGTGAAGAAACAATGATCATGCTAAGAATTTAGTTTATTGCAGAGAAATGATGTTTATCTAAGATTTGATTTTACTTTTTAAGCTTTTAGGCTTTAGAATCAATTAAAGAGAAGGTGAGTACTGCTAGGTGTCAAAAGATTTTGGGTCCATTAATTGTCTATTATTTTGTATATTCTTTTTTGTAGAAAGTTGATTTGCAATGTTTGAAGTTTGGGATTTTTACCTTTTAATGAGGAATTGATGGGTCCAAGTGTTCTTGCAAAGCAGATTTCTCAAAGGGCAAGATCTTGCCGGTAGTCTCCCAAAATCTATTGTGAAATTACCTTACCTTAAGAATCTGTAAGAAGTGCTTTCAATTACTGCATCTTTAAATTTTTGCAATTATGAATTCTGAACATATGATTCAATTCAATTAGAGATTCTATCTACCTTGCAGTGATCTGTGGGCCAACTACCTGAGTGGTACCATACCACAGGAATGGGCTAGTACGAAGTTGGAAATATTGTAAGAAATTGATGCATTTTCATGTTTTTTTCTGCTAATGAATTGCTTAGCCTTACTGAATTAATTGATTGCATATGCTGCAGGTCTGTTGCCGTGAACCACTTAACTGGACCAATTCCTAGTTACCTGGGAAGGATTACCACACTTAGATACTTGTATGCGTTTTGTATTCATCAGTTTCTTGTCTCCTTTTCATTTTGAAGCTGTTCAAATGTTTAGCCAGTGGTAATATTGAGGGCCTGCTTTCATGCAGGAACATTCAGAACAATATGTTTTCAGGAACAGTTCCCCCTGAACTTGGAAACTTGACTAACCTGGAGAATATGTCAGTCCAATCAACCTTTTATCTTAGAAATCCATATCTGGTTATTGAATGGTAAATTTCATGTGATGAATACAGTTGAACTAAGTTGACTTCAATTTTTGTTATTGCAGCACTCTTAGTGCCAACAATCTCACTGGAGAGCTACCCCTGGCCCTTGCTAATTTGACCAAATTAAAGGAACTGTAGGTTCTTATAACTTATGGTTTTGGTATTTGATAACAGTTTCATCACTTGAGTCTCTAAGTTTCTTCATTGTCTTCGGTGTTGGGCAAGTGCAGTAGGCTTAGCAGTAATAACTTCATTGGAAGAATACCTGATTTTATTCAAAGCTGGAAACAACTTGATAAATTGTATGTGCTTTCTTTCCACCACAAATTCTAAATCTTATCATTGCAGCTCTGGAAGCAGAAACTAATCAACCTCAAATTTTATATTAACAGAGAGATCCAAGCTGGTGGTTTCTCAGGACCGATTCCTTCAAGCATTTCTCTCTTGACTGGTATAACTGAACTGTAAGTTGTGTTCATTGGTCTTAGTTAATATGTAATCTTGTATTCTTTTACAGATGCAAAAGCTTCTTCTATAAAAACATAGACATCTCACATTTATATGTGGTTATTATTTCCCAGAAGAATCAGTAACTTGCTTGGAGATGGTTCAGAGTTTCCAAACATAGAACCTATGGAAGGCATGACCTATTTGTGAGTCATTCTCGCAATTGATGCGGTCATATCAGGATATTTACAATGCAGTATTTAGCTTACATGAAAGAAATGTATGATGCAGGATGTTAAGCAACTGCAACTTGTCAGGATCTTTTCCCCCATACTTGACAACAATGACACGACTGAAAGCTTTGTAATCTACCCTAACCCTTATTGTCAATTTTGTCATTCTTCCACATGAATATTGTAATATGAATTCCAAGCATACTTAGAGCAGCCTACTTTAGATTGCTAATTAGTTATTATTTGTACCTTTTTTCAAACAATTTCCATAATGTAGTGTTACAAATAATCTGTGCTTCCTTTTCTTTCTGGTTACAGGGATCTCAGTTTCAACAGATTGAAAGGTGATCTTCCAACAAATTATGATTCCCTAGTAAGCTTGGAGAAAATGTAAGTATTCTAGATTCACGAGGGTGGCTTTCTTCAGTAGTCATCTTTTGTTAGTTTGCAACCCAAATCCAGCAGCAAGTTCTCTACTCAAGTATATTAAACTAGCTCAGATTTGATATTTAGTGTATACGATAATTCATATGATCATCTTGTGTAGTTTATGTGTCTGATAGGATATTCTTATTGTCCCAAGCCATCAACTAAGCTTCAAAACTGTTTTCCATTCTCAGGACAGGATTTGGCAACAGTAGTCATGGATAGATATTCATTTGAATGATAATTTTTGGTTGTTGTGTAGGTATCTTACAAGGAACATGCTTTCTGGATCCATCCCAACCTGGATTGAGAGCAGAAATACTCGCTAGTATGCTATTTTTCTTAATTTCTATATGAATTATGTTAGAAATTTCAGTTCATAATATATTTATTATTCTTTCCTAGGAAACGTGTACTTTTATAAAAAAAAAAAAAAACCCTTTAATGCATGCATAATACAGAGAATTATGGAATTCTCTATCCATCCACTCGACCATGTCATATGAATGACTAAAATGATTGACTTTTACCGGCAACTTGAGTTTGCCCTTGTCGTGTAAGAGCATAAAGTCATTATTTTTATAGTTTTGAAGGATTAATGATTGGTCTGTAGCTTAAGAATAGTCCTAGATTTTGAAGAATAATCAAGCTATATCCAATTTCAATATCTTTAAAGTTTATGTCAATAACTTTATCAAGTATTCTAAAAATTTGTGCAAAGTTGTCTGAATGTTGAAAGAAGCTGTCTTTGCATGCAGTGAATTCGATCTATCTTACAACAATTTCACTGAAATCCCTTCGCCAGCTAATTGTAAAGAAACACTGTAAGTTTGACTTCCTTTTCCTTGTCTTTCCTTTAATTGGGGAATATCAGCTTCCTCTGTGTCTGCATTCAAAATTAACTTCTGTGTTGGTTTGGCAGGAATTTGTTCAAAAGTTCTTGGGGAGGGAACTACTCGTAAGCTTCTACTCCAATAAGATGTCATTTCATTTTGTCCTCTTTTTCAGTTTCTGTTTTTTAAGATAAGCTGACGGTTCTCTCTCGCCATTCTGTCCAGGAAACCTGTTGAATGCCTGACTGATTATTGTTCAAAAGGTACTTATGGTTTTTCATCAAAATTATGGTATATGTTCTTTGTTTTGTAATGCTATGACGTTTTATGTTCAGTCGGATATCCCAAAGTAAATTACATTTGTTTCTTGTGTTCTCAATGCTCATTGATAACCATCAACATTTTCACAATTCTGTGTAGACCAATACTCGGTGCACATAAATTGTGGTGGACCAGAAACCACCATCGGAAATACCATCTATGAAGCAGATGATGAGCCTGGAGGTGCAACAAAATATGTACCAAAAAGAGAAGTTTGGCAATTAAGTACCACAGGACATGTCTGGGATGTTCGTCCTACTGCAGATGACTACATGGCACAAAATAAGTCCATACTCAGAATGAGCAACTCTCAACTGTACACAAATGCACGCCTCACTCCTTTGTCTCTCACATACCACGTGCGCTGTCTAGTAAATGGGAATTACACTGTGAAGCTTCACTTTGCAGAAATAGTAATGAGGGACAACAAATCCTTCTATAGTCTTGGAAGAAGGATATTTGACGTTTATATTCAGGTATTAAAGATCACATATTTATTCCTTGTGTAATAAGAGACGAAGTGATTGAAGAATTGTTCTTGCAGGACATAGTTGTGTTAAAGGATTTTGATATTGTAAAGGCAGCACAAGGGGTAGATAAGGTATACATACATAATTCTACAGCATTAGTTACGGATAGAGCTTTAGAGATCCGCCTTCACTGGGCTGGGAAAGGGACAACAACATCACCAAAAATTGGAATATATGGTCCTTTAATATCAGCCATTGATATAGAATCTCGTAAGTCATACCTTTTATATCTGAAATTTTGATATACACTTCAATGTTGCATGGAGTAGGTTGATGTATAATGAAGTGGATAGAAATGAATAACTCTATAATCTGACATTAATTGCTGTTTCTGTTTCAATTTCTGCATAGAATTCAAGCCTCCTAATAAAGGCAAGAGGAAGAGACTCATTGTTGCTGGTGCTGTGGTTTTGCCATTGTTCTTCATTTTCGTGCTTCTATTTACTCTTTGGTGGAAAGGTTATCTTGGAGGAAAGAAATCAAGGGATCCGGGTACTGTATAAACATTCTTTCGATCTGGGAGTTCTATTGTGCCTATTAATACATACTTTAAAAAATGAAAATTAGCAACCTCAAGGCTGTGTACTGTAGGATTGCAAAAAGTATTTGTTTTCTTCCCTTTCACAGTGATGATTGTGTGACCTAATTTGTTCATCATATAAGGTTTTTTGTCACATGCTTGTCTTTTTCACGTAGTAGGATGGCTCATGTTAAGATGATAGGAAGGAGAAGTAGCCATGTCTAAAATCCGAAATGTATCATTTTTGGTCTCTCAGATTTATACAAGTGTGGTGCAAGGCTGAGATCTTTTCACCATGAGTGACATGTATTTTTACAAGTTAGTTTTTTCCTGATGAATCATTTGTGCAGCACAACTTATCCTCTTTGTTCCTTGGGCAGAACTAGTTGGGTTAGATCTGGTAACTGGTATCTTCACCTTTAGACAAATCAAAGCTGCAACAAATGACTTTGACCCAGAAAACAAACTTGGAGAAGGTGGTTTTGGAAGTGTCTACAAAGTATAGCGCAACTTTTTCTTTCATCTTTCTACTTATCAAGTATTTTCTTTTTTCTTACACTTCATAACATTGAAGAATGACCTGAATGAATCCATTTCCTTATTTATCTAAAATTTCTTCTCGTTTCAGGGAGTGCTATCAGATGGTACTATAATTGCAGTTAAGCAGCTTTCGGCCAAATCAAAGCAGGGAAATCGTGAATTTGTGAATGAAATAGGAATGATTTCTGCTTTGCAACACCCAAATCTTGTTAGATTGTATGGATGCTGCATTGAGGGGAAGCAATTGTTACTGGTATATGAATACATGGAAAACAATAGCCTTGCACATGTTTTGTACGGTACGCTATGCTCATTTCCTTGAAGTATCGCTTATAAATTGATTTAAGAAACTAAAGCACTGTGAATGGATAACAGAAAGAATTAAGTTACAAAGCTTGATTGGTTGGGCTATGCATACTGATTACAGGCAAAAAGGAAGACCAGAGAAAGCTAGACTGGCATACTAGGCAGAGGATTTGTGTTGGTATAGCAAAAGGTCTAGCTTTCCTGCATGAGGAATCCACTCTAAAAATTGTTCATAGAGACATAAAAGCTACAAATGTCCTCCTTGATGGGGATATGAATGCCAAAATTTCTGATTTTGGCATGGCAAAGCTTGACGAGGAGGACAATACCCATATCACCACCAGAGTTGCTGGAACTATGTGAGTATCTGATATCTCCCCGTTTCACTCTTCAGCTAGTGTTTGTGCATATCTCCAGTATCACTGCAGCTTTCTTTTTCAAGTAGTTTGGTTAAACAAAACTAATATTTGACTAATGTTGACCTCGATCAGAATACAATAATTACGATATAGATGGGCATATTTACTGACAAACTCAGTACCGCTGTGAATGAATTGCTTAAATTTAGCATTTATTTTTTTTTACTTGTTTTAGTGAAGCTAAGTTCATTGAGTTATTTTTTCCCGTGCAGGGGATACATGGCACCAGAATATGCATTATATGGTTACTTGACCTATAAGGCAGATGTTTACAGTTTTGGTGTTGTTGCATTGGAAATTGTTGCTGGGATGAACAACATGAGATTTCGACATGATGAAGATTTTGTATGCCTCCTAGATTGGGTAAGTTGTATAAGTTCCATTTATTCTGTGCAGGCAATACAAGCTCCACAACAGACTAGGGTAGACTACATTAAGACTATATATATATATATATACACACACATATATATTTAAAAAAAAAAAACTGAAACTGAATATCATATTGTATCTTCGAAGACAGCATACTTTTTACAACCAGCTTAACATAAGTCAACTGCTAAATTCCATACATTCTCGTCTAATCAAGTCCTAACTTTTTGCGAACATGAGATAGCATAACAACCACTACATGTTTGTTTTCTGTTGTCTGTTTGTTCATGTTCAGTCACTTAGTTACTTTTTTCCTTTTGGTTTATTTCAGGCTCTGAATTTACAACAAAATGGAGACATAATGGAGTTGGTTGATCCAAAATTAGGGTCCGGATTCGACAAGAAAGAGGCTGTTAGAATGATTCAAGTAGCACTGCTATGCACAAACCAATCTCCAGCACTTAGGCCTAAAATGTCTGCAGTAGTAAAAATGCTTGAAGGAAAGGGTGATGTTCAGGAATTAGTCATGGATCCAAGTACATTCGGTGATCCATCGAGGTTCAAGGGTTATAAACACAAGCCTGATCAATCTTCATTCAGGAACATCAGTGAAAGTCAGTCCCTCGTGCGTTCGTCAGATGGACCATGGATTGATTCTTCATCTACATCAGCCCAGGATCATTATCTTGAATAATCAATAATGATTCTAGCATGTAATGATATGCTTATAAAATAACTTGGTCAAAGTTGCAATCTTACAACAGAAGCTAATTTCACTTTGTATAGAATTAAACTAGATGCCATGCCCGCGTGGGCTTGTGGCATGCTTGCTTGTGTATTGTTATAGGTTTGTGGAAAAAATAAAAAACAATTATATAGAGAAAAACTATCATAATCTATAATGTTTTCAAGGAAAAAACTACAAAGCTAAATTTTTAACCAGTTTAATATTTAAAAAATTAAATGAACAAAGAAAATTTTAGAAAAAATCATAACAAAAAAAACCGAAAGGAAAAAAAAATCATGCAGAAAACACTGTAGCAATCTGTAGTATTTCATGAGAAAATCTACGGTTGTAATTTTTAACCAGCTCAATATAAAAATAATAAAATCGATAAAGACAATTTTGAAAAAAATCATAACAAAAAAAAATCATGTAGCAATTCACAGTGTTTAAAAAAAAAATATGAAGCTAAATTTTCAACCAGCTCAATATGAAAAAAAATAAAATTGACAAAGCCTATTATGAAAAAAAACAAAAAAAATCATAAAAAAAACCATGTGGGGAAACACTGTAGTAATCTAAGAAAAAAAATACAAAGCTAAATTCTCAATCAACTCTATATTAAAAAAATAAAATCAACAAAAATAATTTTGCAAAAAAACACAAAAAAAAAAGAAAAAAATCGGAAAAAAGAAGAAGATAATTTTAGAAAAAAAATGAAAAAAAATGGAAAAAAAAAACATGTAGGGAAAGTTAAAGCTAAATTCTCAACCAGCTCAATATTAAAAAAAATCAACAAAGATAATTTTTAAAAAAAAAACATGTGGGGAAACACTGTAGCAAAACAAAAACCATATAGGGAAACATTGTAAACAATCCACAGTGTTTTAAAGAAAAACATTACGAAGCAAAATTCTCAACCGGCTTAATATGAAAAAAAAATCGACAAAGATTTTTTTGAAAAAAAAAAGAAAAAAAATCATAAAAAAAAATAAAAAAAAATCATGTAGGGTAACATTATAGTAATCCATAATGTTTTTTAAAAAAAAACCTAAAGAAATAAATTTTTAA
>Ga0307517_10008618_pt1 | contig 14608 bp, 15 predicted proteins | sample 23_EM_MG_FD_194515 | JGI IMG/M metagenome (GOLD analysis project Ga0307517, IMG submission 194515) | Populus trichocarpa ectomycorrhiza microbial communities from riparian zone in the Pacific Northwest, United States - 23_EM | ecosystem: Host-associated > Plants > Roots > Unclassified | place... | reverse complement strand
GCCCGATCAGAGGGTTATATCTTCCACGTTAAAGGATATAGTAAAAGCTCTGGAGAGCAATGGAGAACAGCGGCCCCCGGGGATGATGATCATTGGTTGGGCCGTCTTAGCGCTCAATGGGCAAGGCGACATGGGAGTATTGGATGACAGCGGAGAGACACAGGACGAAGCTCGTGTGCAGAGGTGGTTGGGAAATGGCTCCTTGCGATGGATAGTACGAGAGGGTCTTGAGACCGGGTGGGAGAATCTCTGATATTTTTGGGTGCACCATCGTCAGGCACCGGGAATACACGCCAACCTGCTGCTCTTCTCCTGGACGTCCAATTCTCAAACCCGTTTGTCGATGGATTTTCGCTACTTATTGCCTATTTTCTGTCAATTCGCCAAAAATATCCGATTCCTCCATTTCATGTCAAAAACCTTCCTCCATCTGCCATCGCCAACGTAACACCTTCTCCTTTTCAGCCTTCTGCGCCTACATGGCGCGGTGCCTGTGACTACCCGTGCAATAAAATCGTTATCTCAGTGGATTTCCCATCCTTCACAATCTAACAAACACGAGAAGAAAAATCCAATTAACCAATCGTTTCCGGCTCTCGGTTACATACGCTGTTCCGCCCACTTCCCATACTCCTCTTGATTGTGCTTCACCTCGTTATACACCGCTTCCCAATCCTTACACTCATAGACCCCACGCCAATCTATCGGATCTTTATGCGAAGCATATTGGAACGACTCGAGTTCCAAATCCCCATGGCACATCACCATTTGCCGCACATAGTTCAGGCAGTGCCTCACTAGCTCTGATGGGCTCGCATTTCCTTCTGTGTGGTTCTTGACCATTTCCTCGCGGACAATATCGAGGCACTTCAGTTGGTGCATCATCGAGACTGTGAAGGGTTGTTTGTGGGGCCCCAGGTGGACGACTCCGTTCCCAGGCGCGATTGCTGCCCATTCGGCGCGACCGTCGTCTGTGTCCAGTCGGAAGTGTTTGGGGTTGTCGAATGTCATGAGGATTGTCTTCCGCTCTATGGGCCAGATTTCAGGGTAATCATTCCCGACATAACCTGAGAAACGGAGCGAGGAAAAGGAAAGGGAAAAGGCGATTGAGCAATTAGCATCTGTACCCGACGCCGATTCGGGCTCGTTAAGCGATTTCACGCACTGTACTCTCTTGTCAATGCAGATATTTGTTTCTTTATCCACAGCGTTCCAACGGCCTTGACCAGCACGCTCAGTGCGATGAACAACAAGCTGAGGCCTGTTAGTGATAGCGGAGCCCGACGTTTCAGGGTGGAGAGCATTTGCAATACAGTGATTGATAACGATCGACAAAATGCTTTCGCTTTGTTTCCCGTCGGTCAATGGGATGATGAAACTCGGGCTCCAAGCCTTTCGGGTTTACTGCGGCTGTAAGGCAGTGTAAGCCTTGCATTTTCCTATACAAGGATCTCTAGAATCTCACAAAAGTTGACAGATCTACCGTGGACTTCGCTAGGAGAGTAAGCGACCTTCTATTCTCGGGTTCTATCAACAAAACTTACAAAGCGGGTTCCATCTTTTGTCCATTTAAGTATACTACCTCCCGCTGCGCTGGGATCCAAGAATTTCCAGAGTAAACTATACTTGGTTAGGGTGCTTTCATTAACCTGCTAACGCTGTTAATTCCAGCGACTCCTTGGCTGATTATCTGCTCTCACGGACTGAAAGGCTGCTGTCCCCTGATCGTTTCTCACTAAGCTCGTATTGCTCAGCCACGATGCCAAGTGGGACGCACCACTCCATGTGTTCTGATCAGCCTTCCCTCGCAATTTCCACACTACCGCCGATGGGGTTCTAAAAGTTCTATATCCGTCATGTAAAGGAAAGAAAGAACCGGTGTAGCCGCCCCCCCCCACCTGCTTTTGTTTCCCAACACGCTACTGCCATGTCAGACTCAGAGCCAGCAGCACTGATTCAGTTCGAGCATGCTTTTTACATCGGCAATTATATGAGTGGTATCCTCTATGGTGAGTCCGGTTGGAAGTAATAATTAACCGATCGGCTAATGTCGCGTTTTTGGTTCTGTAGGGGTCGAACTCGTCATGTATTTTATGACATTGCAGGGTCTCCGCACGAATATCCAAAACTCTCCTAAGAGTAAGAGGTTTTTCGCCATATACAGCACCATCCTGCTGTTGCTGTTAACCGTTGACATTTCGGTCAATGCGGTGTGGGGCGAATTGATGTGGATAAACGCTCGAAACACACCAGGAGGTGTCCCCGGATACATTGCTACTCAGACCTCTGTCTGGTATCAGACGATGGGCTCCACCACCGTGGTTGCTATGATCTTTATGGGGGATGCTTTGCTGGTGAGAGGATTTCTCGAGTGTTGACTAATACTTGCGTTGATTCCTCAATCAGCTTTATCGGCTCTTCATCATCTATAATTCGAACTACTGGATCATCGCCTTCCCAATTCTTTCATACTTAGCTGCGTTCTGTAAGTTTCAAACATAACTATGATGGTGACGATTCTAATAATATTACCGCAGCCCTGGCGATTATCGAACTCATCCTCGCCGGCAGGCCCGGGGGCAACTTCTTTGGGGGAAGGACAATCAACTTTGGGACGCCATACTACACCATTACGATCGCCCTCAACATTATTGTCACTCTATTGATTGTGTTTCGCCTGCAGAAGCTCAGCAGGGCGGTGTCCAAGGCCCTCGGTCGCGATAGCGCAAAGATGTATACCAGTGTTTCATCGATGCTTATTGAGTCCGCGGCGCCCTATAGTTTGGTCGGTATCATGTTCTTGATTCCCTATGCTATGGAAAGCCCGACGTCTATCTCTTTCGGACAAGTTTGGGCTAAGCTTACTGTATGTTTTCTTTCACTATTCTTGGATCGTCATCTTCTAAAATCTCATCATTTCCCCATTCTCCCTTCCTTCATCTAGTGCTTATCTCCTCAACTGATCGTCCTCCGCGTTGTCACCGGTCGTGCTTGGGGTCGAGAAGTCATCACCCAAGCCCAGAGTGGAGTCGAATTCGTGGTCACGCCGGATGCTCAAGCTTCGGGTATCGAGCTCCAAAGTCATAAATACAGCCATGGAAACACTACTCTCGACGGTACTTCTACTACCGAAAAATGGAACGGTAGCAATAAGAGTCTTTCATCATAATCAAACCGATTTGCGAAGGAAGTTACCCTTTAAGTTATGAGTGTTTAATACTTATTAATATTTTAAACTGGGGCTGCTCAGGCGCTTTGGTACGGTCTCGATAGGAATCTAAATTCGGGAAACGTTATCATTATGATGTATGACGAGAAGTACTGTACCGTTTCGACCGTAGCTACGTTCACGTAACGCGGAACACTGAAAAAAAGTATCTTTTATTTGCCTTAAGTCAAAAGAAAGTTTATCGGCCATTTCGGCGTGAAAATTTTTGAAAATTGTGAACCTACAATCGAAGTACTACAGCATATGAAATATATTGCCATCCAATTGCCATCACCTTGAAAAAAAAGGGTGCATGGATAACATAAGCCAAGGTGTAGGAGAATAGCTTTTTCTTCCTCTCGGTTGCTCGGAACCTTCCCACCTGAATCGAGAAACAAACGGAGTTCGGTGGCAAGGTGCCTGTGGCGATAGCGGGTCAGCGTCAAATATGGCTCAGGCACGATGATCGAATATGATTGCCCTGGATGGAAAAGGAAATCTGTGGGTCCAGAAAGCAATGGCCGAGTAATACTGACTCTTGTCCATTCCATAGCTTGGTTAACCCTTCACGCTCTTTCTTGTAAGAAACCTGGGTCTCATGCTGCCACATTTCATCGGGATAAAAACCGAGTAAGTCCTCCACAAATGAAGTGGTTACTTGCCATCTCCTTGGCAGCTCGACCAACCCATTTTTAAAACGCGAAGTGGAGATATACGGGCAACGTGGCCAATCATCTATATACAATCATTGTTCTTTGATCAACATCATGTTTTCCAGAGGGATGGTACTTGAAAATAATGCTGCGGATAGGGAAAACAAAATTCCTGAGCATATCAGCTTCACGAAGTGTATCACCTCAATGATTTCTCTCAGATCATCCCAAAATTTGGTGTCATGACTCCCAATTGCAGTGGATCGGGGTATATGATCTGATACATTTTGCACTATAATGTATACCTGTGATTCCTGAGAAATTTAATGGTTGAATTATCCAGTGCTCCATAGATGCAAAGCCGATGAGGTGAATTATCGATCGGGGAGATCACGCTACGTCCTTCAATTGGCTCAACGATAAGTGGTTTCGAAGTCAGGATATTCCAAAGCTGTAGATATATTTTTCGTGAGAGAGATACCACATGAATTATGGCAGTGTGGAAACAGGAAGCAGGGGGTAGGGCTCTAGCGCCTAAATATAGATAGAACTCTTGTGCTTCAAGCACGCTGTGACAAGCGGCGAGCCTCTGGTTCAATATCAATTGAAAAAGATCGATACAGGCTGGATGAACCATCCTTCCGATGACTCCCTCGGGCCAAACATTCTCAGGCCTCATGGGATATAAAATGTTATTCTGCAAGGGCAACCCGTAGGATATAACCTTTCCAGAACTTCAAGGAACCATGACCAAATTCAACTTCATTGCCGCACTCGCCTTGTACGCCACCTCGGTCGTTGTGGCTTCTCCTTTAAATTCTTCCGGTTTGTAGACTCACACAATTGCGTTCGTTTATGATTAACCAACTAACTTATTCATGGATCCATTGTGGCCATTAGCAGGGAAGCAACTCGAAGGACGGGAAAATCACCCGGATTCCGAGCGGCAGGATAGCGTGTTTCTAAAGCCCCGCGCAGAGCCAGCGCCGTCGACGTGATGAGGCCTCATATACAATACAACGTGAGTTATTCCTCTCGACTCCGGAACGACTGTTCATCCACTGCATTTTTAGGACGGAGCCTAAGTAATACTGATATTCGAAAACATCAAGTATGCAGTGAATTGTAGTGCAGTGATAATTGATAAAATGTTCAATATTGTGGGAACGCTTCATCCACTGACAAGAGTTGGATTTTACAAAGGCCGCTGACCAGTGACTGCCACGGGCAACTTTAATCGTTCTTCGACCTCGTAATTCCGCATGATTAAATGATACCTTGGCACTGCTACATAGTCCTACGGACGTGATGTTTATTTGCTGAATCTTCTCACGCCCCCACGTGTCCGAAGAGAACTCGATACCCGACGGACCCCAAGAACACCTGTGTTGTACCCGCCTAAAATGGATTGTTATTGAGAGAATCTTTCGGGCGGTGTGTCACAGCCTGGGCGCTAGAATTTGATTGGCCCGGCCTCACCAGATCCTTGTTCCGCTGGGGACTACATACAGTACTACTAGTATTGGTCAATGGTGACCGTCCTTGTTTAGCCCGCCCTATCGTCGACGAGAGCCAGACAACACACTGCTGTTACACCGGTACCGAGGACTAGATCTTCTCAAACCTGTTCTCTTGTCAACCATATTGTGAAACCAATCAACTGCCAACTTTAGACAGTGTGCACCTTGAGTTATTGATGTGATCATAATGCATGATGTTGTTGAGACGCGGTCCCAGAGACACAGCCGAACGCTTTCAAATTTAGAAATTGTGAGCAAAAATGACTTCTCCAGGAGGGTAGGGACTGCCCATTTTAGTAGTTAACCTCGGAGCCCATCATTTATTTGGGGTAGATGGATATTCGGATCTGAGAACCTCCGGCAGAAGTGACTCAACAATGTAATTACGCTCCATTCCGAATGCAAATATGATGGGTGGTCCGAGTGGCCCATATCCTTGAAGATAAAAGGCCTTCTAGTGTTGTGTGTTCAACTTCTAGAATTCTTTTCCCAACCCTTCAGTCGACTACATGTATAACTCCAGGCTGCCAGCTTTATTGTTCCTCGCGGTTGAAATTTTTATGGGGGCATCTGCCCTTCCTGCTGCCCTTCCAGTCGCGGGTGGACTCGGTATGTCGCCTTGCGATTGGCCTATATGAAATGTATCCAACTCACCCGCGTTGCCAGTTGATCGTCGGGTACAACCGACCGCTACCTTGAACAGAACCGAAACCAAATGGCTTCGAGACTTTGAGGTAGAAGACACTAAGTGGCTTCGAGCTTCAGATACAGAGAAGGGAGATGTCACTTGGCTTTGAGTCTTGAAAGGACCAGTTAGTCCACAATTTTGCGTCCACTCCGTGTTGAGGTATATAATTATTAACCCTATTTTTCTGCAGTAGTTCGTTCAAGCATAATATTTTTATTTTTATGTTTGTACAATAGTTAGGTTATTTATAAAGCTGCTCTGGAGTATCGCGCGAGAATGTCCTTGGGGAGGTCGTCAAAAAGTTACAGAATCTGTGAACTGTATTTTGAGGCCGTAATCCGTAACCCGTAACGACAGGAGGCTGTCGAGGGCTGCTCCACCCTCGAGGGAGTAGTATACACGCCGAAAGACCCCGGGTTTTAATTAGTGAGGAATTCGAGAGAGATTTAGGCAACGATGTAGACGTATGTGATATATTTTTAGTTCATCTCAATTGAAAAAATTGAGCACACTCCTCAGTGGAGTGCCCAAGGGTGAGGTGATGATGGAGAGAAGGTCCAACAGATTAATTATTAGGGGTTGAGAAATTGGGAACGAGATCCGGCTCATCGCGAGAATTCTTTACCTCCTTTTCTAGGAATTGTTGTATTCTAGCATGGCTCCTCGAGTTATTGGTTCCATCTGCAGCACCCGAACTAGTTATTTCCCCAACAGGATTTCAGCAGTGGCTTGTGATGAATTGTTCCCTAAAAAAATGTAGCGTTCTCGAACAGCGAATTTGCTTGAAGTGGTGTTCTCTGCCGTGAAATTTGCTTGGCACAGTGGTCGAATACGAAGAACGGTATAAAAATGGGCGTCCCAAGCACGATTTTTATCTAACATTTTTGGAATTGTGCATGTGAGAGGGTAGAGGTCCTCAGCCAGAACCACCCACATTGCGTACAGGTCGACCCAGAGTTCCTCATCTTTATCTTGAACCATTTTTAAACTTGTCGTTTTAATGGAAAAGATTGCCCACACTTTGGGTCGGGACTTGGGAAATTTTGGGCCTGCGATGGGAGAACGCTTATAAAGACCACCTGGAAATGATATGTACAGGGAGATAAGAAAATGTACAAGACTTCATTCTTCCTTGTTGCCACTTTTGGTATATCTTGTATTCCAATTGGGCCTCCAGGGGAAGGGCGCAGTCCCGGATTGGATGTATCGCGAAACATTCTGGGGCGGTGCCATCCTTCGAGGTAGGTAAATTCTCTCCAGAAATTATTTTATCCGTGAATTAAATGATCAGGAGAAACATCTCTTGAAGGTGGCACAAGTGGCACAACGCCTAAAGGAGGCATTTTCCTTTGTCAGTGGAGTTCCAGTTCAAAGCTCTATTCGAAGCTGACCGGTCCATCGGAAAATTCAATGCAGAACCAGATAATATGCCAATTAAAAGGAAGGGTGAATCAGACTCTAAGGTTTTGAAGGAACTACTATTCCTCCGATCTATTTCAAATCGACGAAATTTGGGATGTGAAAGAAATGTCACAGTGGGATAGTATATTTATCATGAAACCTAGCAAATATGAAGATCGAAGTTTTCGTACCCATAGTGCGCATGCTTGAGGACGTATCATTCGGCCGTTCAATCTGTAGCTGAACCATGGTCGCAAAGAGCGACGGGTATGCAGGCTACTGTGACACGAGATCTAATTTGGGAGTGTAGTTTCATGGGATGGAGGAAAGGAATTGTCAAAACGTCACTGCAAGATAATCCTAGTTTTACTACCGACCCGCTACTCAGGGTAGTTTAAGTTTGTTAATAATTGATCAAGTCAAGAAGCGCCCGTCGGCGCTTTGGTCGATATTTTCAGAACAAGGCGCTTAAGCGGTTTCGATGGGAATGAAGGTTGAATTAGACTCCTTACTAGTAATCTCTAGCTCTCTGATTAGTAATGGGCGGAAATGCCAAAGTTGGGAAGTCCAGGAAATAGTGCTAATTTAGTAATAAAGTACGCTGAAAAACGTCTCACGTTTAAAATGACATGCACATGCATAAGAGCGGCGTATTGACATGGGCGATACAGAAGTCCTACCGTGAATATCTCGAAGCCTAAAGGAGAGGTACAATCACACCGTTTGGTATTGATTAATGAAAATTCCTGTTGAAATAGCCTGAGTGTTTATCCACAAATCCGCAAGGAGACCATACCCCAAGTTTGATTATGATTTGTCCAAACGTCGACATTGCACTCAGGAGAACGTTCCGCGCACGAGATCTGGTAGCCAATGAAAGAGCCCGACTTGCACTCAAACGCTTCCATTTCAACTTGACCTCCAATCTTAGCTTCCAATGTCCCCAATTGTCTGATGCAAGCGGGCCGAGTTGACCACGAAAGCTCGCGCTCCTTTAAGGGTCGTTTGACATTGAGCTCACAGATGTCAAGAGACACCGTATCTCCCGTTTCCGGCAGGGAATAGGGATGAGGCAGAACAACTCCACGGTCGGGCAAGCGTACCGTGAGGGCACACTTCTCCATACCGTAATCCAGGACGTTGAATTGAACAATAGTGTGGATCTAAATAAATCACATCTCGGCGCTGTGTTCCATGGCGTAATGAGAGAAATCACGTACATCGTTCGTAACTTGGAGATGTCGATCGGGGGGAGAGAGGACCCCGAAGTCGCTCAACCATTTGTGGGCATCGATTGGAAATACTCGAGAGGGTTCAGCTGAACTAATTTGGGCCGAAAGACGGGGTTCGTTGATGAGAGTGTTGTAGCGAGAAGGCTTGATCTTGTGGTAACTATATAGCTCGTCGAGTCCGATGTAAGGGTTGCGAAATTCCATACTTTCTGGCTCTTCCGCTGAATATCTTGTTTCGAGAAGTAGTCGTGCCACAGAGATAAACACGAATATGTCCACCACAAAGAACATCATCAACCCTGATGCCATGATAATCGAGAGCCTGTTTGGTTGGGGCTTGTACCGCACATTCTCTGCGAACGATAAGTGCTTCGGAATACTTCTTTCCAAATAGAAGCATAGTTTGCCTACCTCTGGGATCATCATATTCGTCGTCCTCGAGAAACGCCAAAGCTTCCAAGTTCAGTGGTTTATGAGGCATGACAAGAGGCAGGATATAGAAGAGCACCACCGGTAAGTGTGTAGCTGTGTTCGTGGGTATCGATAGGAGCAAGCCAGATTTCCGGCGGCTTTTCGCTCCAATATCCAAGAAACTTGACTAGTTGTCGAGTCAGCGATGCGCCCAAGAACCCTTTGGGTATGACAAGTTCGAGGCAAGCGTGTTGATAAACGGATGGGATCACAATAGGATGGGACCCTAGGTGACTGGGAACCTGATAAGCGAAATGCGTGGAATGGACTCGAAGATGCATATGTAGAGAAGACGACGGTTTGGAAGATCTTAATAAGAAAAACCGGAATGGGATCCAAGTTTCCGGGGGGTTAGGGCAAGCCGTTTCGTTTCATTCATTCGCTAGTTTCGAGACAGAGTGTCCGGAGGCTCTCGGGTCCCATCCGAACAAGTGGACGCACGGGAAGATTGTTATACATAAGTTCGAATCCGGTTGCCTTCTGTGCGGCGGCGCTGGTTATCTTCAAGTGCTGTGCACCGGGATCTAGAAGCGAAACGTTTCCGACATAGATCTATGGGAATCGTGGTGAGTCAATATAAGATTGATGAACAAAAAATTCTATTGCTTCCTGGCTTTACTATTATTGATACAGAAGTTCGGGACGCACGACCGAGGAATACTATAAATAGGGCGGAGTCGGGTACGAACTAGTCTTCTGTGCGGCGGGTACTCAAGGAGAACAAATGCACAGGCCATTCGCCCCATGGCGATGGCATCACCATTTCCCCAAGATGGGTGAAGCCTATGGCACGATAAATGGGGACCTGATCATTGTGTTATCTGTCGTGCTTAGGGGGAAGGAAAGAAACTGAAACTATACGTTTTCAGGACTGGTCGATGCACATGCAAGCGTTCCTCCTGTCTCTGAAGCCTAAATAGGAATCAGAAAGTCAAAGGAATGTAATGGCGTTGGGCGGGACTCTTACTTTCTCGCGAACTAGATTGATCAAGGACCGAATAACACCTTTCTTCTGATAGTCTCGGCGCACCATGGCCATATGTAGCCACCAAGAGTCTAATTTTCCCTAGAGACCAAATGTTAAAAGAAAATTGTACATGCAGAGGCATTGAATGATTACAGTTGGTCCAAGAATACTGGTAGCAAAACCGGGGAAGTGTGCAAGATACTGATCGGAAGGTAGTCAGATATCGACAGACTCAAATCGTAGGCTCGCTACCCACTGTGGTCGCAAAGTAATCTTTTCCTTCTTGAGGAAGCCGAGTCATGAACTCAGTAAATCCGAGTTTTCGTTGTTCATCCCTTTCACACACTTGAGAATTCACGTTCAAAAGTGCTGGGTAAACTCGACTTACGTGCTAAACATTTCCTGGCCAGGGGGCATCCAGAGTGTGTATCCGATTTGTTCCCCCGAAGGATTTGTTGCAATATAATATTCTCCAGTTAATGCTCCTGCTCGCAACATCGCAAGCGCCTGCAGCCTCATAAGTGATGTGTCACCGCCCGACAGGCTAATGGTGCCTTTATCTTGGAAATAACATTTAAATGATTGTGTTATCCTAGGAGAGATATAAGTCTTACTGTCTCGCATAAGTTCAAAAAACAAGTCCGCGGACACGTTTAATTGTTCCTCTGTAGAGGTGTGTCAACGATGAGGTCGGGGAAGGTGTGGTGATGACTATACCAGTGGGATTCTGCACTTGCTGGACGATGTAGGTCGCCATGTTTGCTTGGAACTCTGGTCGATGACTGTTGACAGAGGCAGTCTGGTGAATGGTTGATCAAAAGATACCTCGGCCTAAAAATACTCCGTAATCACGCTGCATGCGTTAGCTGACAACTATTTAGCCATTATTCTGCTTATCAATAGACGAAGAAAAGCGCGCTTGGCGGATTGCCAAATCTCCCGCTGTCCGCGCTCGAGCCTTTGGCGCGCGTCGCGTTTGAAATACGCGCCGATTCCATCTGGAACTAGAAGCAACGCCACGGTTCTACGGTGGGCACGATGTAGAGCTCATAACGACGTCTAGTATTTTGGTGCAACTTCGGGATTCGGATGCGAGATGGCCTTGATAAAGATTATTCATAAATTACATAAAATCGAATTGTCGACTCCGAGTTGCCTGGGAAAGGTTCACTTGGCTAAGTGCATGAGATATTGTCCAGGAAAATGTTACTTACCAAAGACGGAAACAGGAACTAGACTCAATTTTGAAAACAAGGGCTACTCCTAAAAGACGAAATTCCCAGCAAACTTGAGAACTTGGTCAGAGAACACCCCACTAATCTGTTTGGACTTGGTTTCGAGTTCAGTTAGTTCGTTCATTCCTGATTATCCCTCATTTTTCAGCTAGGGCTATTCTCTGTCTTGACGATTGGAAATACCGTATAGCCTGTTGATTGCCATTTACTATTACAATTCAAGTTGTGATCGTTATCAATGCATCCGTTTATGTCCCAAAGTGGATTCGATGTCGCCTTTAGTTCCGCAAAGAAAGCGACTGCGATCCATTCTGTTGGAGTAACTTCATTGGCATCAGAATGGTGGAGTTTTTGGTAGTAATCTGACCTCAAGGAGCAGAGTTGAGATCTAACTTGAAGACGTGAATGGGCCATTCTCCCCAGGGAGATTCCATCATAGTCGAGCCCTTATAGTCGAATCCAAGCCCCGTGTACACACGAATCTGTTGTATAAAACTTCTGAGTAATAAGCATTTTCAATGGTAGAAAAAATCACATTGTCATCGTTCGTTGTGCAGGTAGCTAGGTACTGCTCCGCATTCTCCGCCTAGGATATTGTTGCTGATTAAGTGCTATCAAGAAGAAGACTAGGAGGGCTTACTTTTACTCGGACGAGGTCAACGAGCATTCGAAGCACCCCTTTCCTTTGATAGTCTCGTCTAATCATAGCCATGTGTAACCACCAGGAGTCGAGCTTCCCCTGATAAGGGATAGTTAGGACTCTAGCGAGGTGAATTCTTCGACGAAGTACCGTTGGCCCCAAGAGGCTACCGACGAACCGCGGAAATTCCGCGACATACTGGGTTGTTGTTAATCATACCGCTCCTTATAGGACAGTAAGCAGATTTACCTTCGTCTTGAAGTAACTTTCGGCTTCAGGGGAAAGCTTGGACATGAATTCGTAGAATCCGCATTTTCGTTGTTCTTCTCTGTGTGAGGAGGGCCATGAGTCTGGCTGTGTCTCCCTTTTGTAGTCCTGACAAGAATGACGAACGTGCTAAACATCTCTCGCCCAGGAGGCATCCACATTGTGTATCCAATCAATTCGCCCTCGTCGTTAGTAGCTTCATAGTACTCTCCAGCGAGCACCCCAGCTCTGAGAAGTGCCAGAGCCTCAAACTCCATGAGGGATACGTCCCCGCCCGCAAGACTGACAGCACCCAAATCTTCAATGAAGAAGGCAATCAGAACTCCAGAATGGTTGATTGAACCTAGCAAGCCTCCCGCTCACTTGTCTTCATGAGATCCGTGAACAACGCTGCGGCACAGCGCAGGCGTTCTTCTGCCAAAAGTACCACATGGATTCGATTAACTGACCCGGAGCGTGGAGAGCTAATCGTTCACCTGTGGGATTTTCAACACGCTGTACGTGAAAAGAAGGTATCATGTTTGCCCTTTATTGCAGAGATCGCAGTTCGGAGATAACCTATCGTATGAACCGAGTTCAAGCTAGGTTGTAGTATGCAGGGCGGTGTTCTCATCACGGAATTCGTGACCATCTATGGAAGGTAACGGCCAAGCACATGGAGACTTGGATGCGGAGCTAAAGATACCTTCGGCGCTGAAACGTCGAAAATGCAAGAAGTCGATAGTTGATTCTGAAAATAGACAGTAATCAACTCGCACGAAATAGCGAAGGTGCTCGAGGTCCGTGTGAAGAGCAGTAGAACCGATGAATATTGTCTACATTGCATATCGTCCCGCACCAATCGCCACGTTTAGACCCGAGGATTTACGAGGGAAAAAAGTTCGGAACGTCACGAGTAAGTTACGAAAAACGCACTTGGCATCTAACCTCTCTCTCTTGCGGAACAGAAGAGCTCAGTCGAATAAAAAATGGAAAGCAAAACGCCAGGGCGGCGGACTCAGCTCTTCGCGGTCTTATTATTGGGCGCAGCATCCTTGTATTTGACGTGGTCACTGGTCGGGCTTTCCAACGATGTGAAAACACTCGTATTACTGAAGCGAAGGAGGAGTTCAATTATCAGAGCAACAGATTCATATTGTGAGGACTTGCCGATTTTACCATGTCAAAGTTTTAACCTGCCAAAAAAGCATTCATAGGAAACGACCATCCAAAGCGACTTCCTATCGAGGAGAAGCTCATCAAGATGACAGTCCAAGAAAGTGTTCACTACGATATCATGGCACCAGAGGCCGGACCAGAATGGCTCTGGACGGCGACGATTGGCGATGGGCACGTCCGAATCGGCAAAGAGGAGCGAATGTTCGCAGTGGCGATGTTCCACGAACTACACTGCCTGCGGGCTATCCGAGGCGCAATCGAGAAAGGCTGGAACAACACCAGCCACGGACGGCAGGCCCATATCCATCACTGTTACAATTATCTTCGGCAGTGGACCTTGTGCGCCGCGGATGCTACTCTTGAGCCAGGAGATTTTACGAAGCGGAACTTCACAGCGGAAAGAATAGGCGCGACTCACACATGCGTTGATTGGACTCCAGCGTATGAGATGATGGCCGAGAAGTGGGTTGAATGGGATAAATTTCGGATTGAACACGGCATTCCGTGGCACGACGACGTAACTTAGCGAACAATACTTTCGGAGAGACCTTAGTTTCAGAATGACATAATTTATATGCTGGACAGAAGGACACACCAATAACCTTGTGCATTTCCATTGCAAAACTGCCACGACCTTTCAAGTCCCGTATCGTGATATATCGTGACAAGACAATAATCTGCCGTTCAAAAATAGGTGAGGTTAGAGATGGTTTTGTGAATGTTCCTCTAGTTCGTCTATCGAGTACAGTTGTCATTAAGTTGGTTGATATATTGTAGAATAAATGGAAGATATCAACTCCCAGCCGTTCTGGGAGGTGCCATAAATGCCTGAATAGAAACTATACCTCAGCTAAAAAGAACCGTAAAACAAAGAACAAGAAACTCACGGCTAGCCCAAAGCTTCATAATCTTTGAGCACCGTACCCGGGTCCTTCTTCGAGTGATCACGTATCAGCTGAAATGTATATTTCGAATCGCTATCGTCGTCGTCGTCCGTATCCTCAATAAGATCGATCAAGCTCTCCAACGCATCCTTCATGACTTGCAGCACGAAATTCGCGGTCGTCGATATTGACTCCTCGTTCAAAGTCTGGAATGCAGAATGTATCTGCTCAGCTGCCTTGGACATAATCTGGTGCGCTTCTGCATCAAGGTTGTTTTCGCTGCC
>Ga0307517_10008617_pt1 | contig 14608 bp, 2 predicted proteins | sample 23_EM_MG_FD_194515 | JGI IMG/M metagenome (GOLD analysis project Ga0307517, IMG submission 194515) | Populus trichocarpa ectomycorrhiza microbial communities from riparian zone in the Pacific Northwest, United States - 23_EM | ecosystem: Host-associated > Plants > Roots > Unclassified | place... | reverse complement strand
ATATATATATATATATACACACACACACACATGGTGTTCATATTGAAATTTATCGAAATGTTTTCACTAAAAATTTCGGCAAAGTCTCCCCTATATCGAAAGGTCCCAAGTTATCGACATACGACTTGTTTACACTTCTAATATACTGCATATCCTAACTCAATTCAACTCAATCATCATAGGTCTCAATCCCACAACATCATCATTCATATCAACCACAATGTTTATGATATACATTGTACAACAATTATCATTATGGATGGATAAAGATATAAACATGCATACATGGAACATGGTTATACAAACTACAGAATTAAATTCATTTATTCAAGTTTAAACATCAATTATACAAATTGAGTTATATAAAAGTTGTAATATTACCAAATACAAGGGTATACTCCCTAGAACCTAAATTACAAAAAGTGAACCTAAGCTAGAATCTACTCCTATCGTGCATGCGATGGCCCTGAAAATAAAATACATATTATTGAAATATGAATATCACAATAATATAGCAATAAAAATATCCAGCAATTTAAAAAGGCAAACATGCATTCATATTTTATTCACTTCTCCCTTCTGGTTTTCATTGGAAACTCTTTTTCCTTCAACTACTAAAAATCATTTCCTCTTCCATTATCAATCTCCATTCAAGATTTCATAAGACCATCCATGATTATTTCCGTTTAACACATTACCGATACCAATTTCACTAGTATCATCATCACCCCATAGGAGTCGATGCAAGGTGATCCCCTTACACGGGATCCTAACATACACTAAATGTATGCTAGTCAATACATATTGATCCCCTTACCCGGGATCCTAATATACACTAAATGTATGCTAGTCAAAACATGATTGATCCCCTTATCCGGGATCCTAACATACACTAAATGTATGCTAGTCCAAACATGGCAATCCCCTTACTCGGGATCCTAACATACACGAAATGTATGCTAGTTCACACCCCAAATCACACTTCTCATATTTCCTTTGTCAATGATAATTTCATCACTTGGCAATTCACACAACAACCTTTCACCTTGAATACACATACATTCAGAATACTATCCAAAATATCGACATCATTACGCAAACTTTCCTCCTTCTCCTAATATCCAACATTTGGTAATTCACATATCACATCAATAACATATTAAATCATAGAATTTAACTAGAAAGTATAGGTGCAGATCACCTACCTGCAGTAGAAGCTTTACTTGTGCTCCCCTGCTGCTGCCGCTGCACAACGCCTGCGGTCCCTCCTAGTAATCACAGGCATAATCTCATAAGTGATCCTTATTCAAGGATACATTTCATACTAACCATATTAACAACCAATACAGGTATTTCTTTCAATTATTCCTTTCTTTATATTTTATGTTCTCTCATTTCATCTATTTATATCATTATTCTTTGTCCAACCATGGTTGTCATTCTTTTCTTTATATTTAAATTGTTACTGTTTAAATCTTGAATTGTTACTGCCTGACCCCTCCTTATATTTTTAACAATATCTAGAGTTATAAAACTCCGTATCAAGCGAGATTGGTCTCGTTGGAAAGCTAAGACACGAGGCTACAAGTTCTCTGAAGGAAAGAGAATTCAGTTCTGCCTCTAAGACAATCAAAATTGCTCATCAACAAATATTTGAACTGTTATTGTCCAACTGTTACTGTCTAGATATTGAATTGCTATTGTCCGACCTCTCCTCAGACTTTTAACTATATCTAGAGTTATAAAACTCTGTTACAAGTGAGATTGGTCTCGTTGGAAAGCTAAGACACGAGGCTATAAGTTCTCTAAAGGAAGAATAATTCAATTTTGCCTCCAAGATAGTCAAAATTGCTCATCAACAAACATTTAGGCTGTTACTGTCCAATTGTTACTGTCTAGATATTAAACTGTTACGGTCCGACCTCTCATCAGATTTTTAACTATATCTAGAGTTATAGAACTTCGTTTCAAGCGAGATTGGTCTCGTTGGAAAGCTAAGACACGAGGCTGCAAGTTCTCTGAAGGAAGAAGAATTCAGTTTTGCCTCCAAGATAGTCAAAATTGCTCATCAACAAACATTTGGACTCTTACTGTCCAACTGTTACTGTCTAGATATTAAATTGTTACTGTACTACCTCTCCTCAGATTTTTAACTATATCTAGAGTTATAAAACTCTGTTTCAAGCGAGATTGATCTCGTTGGAAAGCTAAGACACGAGGCTACAAGTTCTCTGAAGGAAGGAGAATCCAGTTTTGCCTCCAAAATAGTCAAAATTGCTCATCAACAAACATTTAGATTGTTAATGTCCAACTGTTACTGTCTAGATATTAAACTGTTACTGTCTGACTTCTCCTCAGATTTTTAACTATATCTAGAGTTATAGAACTCTGTTTCAAGCGAGATTGGTCTCGTTGGAAAGCTAAGACACAAGGCTACAAGTTCGCTGAAGGAAAGAGAACCCAATTCTGCCTCTTAGAGAGTCAAAATTGCTCATCAACAAACATTTAGATTGTTACTGTCCAACTGTTACTGTCTAGATATTGAACTGTTACTATCCGACTTCTCCTCAGATTTTTAACTATATCTAGAGTTATAGAACTCCATTTCAAGTGAGATTGGTCTCGTTGGAAAGCTAAAACACGAGGCTAGAAGTTCGCTGAAGGAAGGAGAACCCAGTTCTGCCTATAAGATAGTCAAAATCGCTCATCAACAAACATTTGGACTGTTAATGTCCAACTGTTATTGTCTAGATATTGAACTGTTACTGCCCGACCTCTCCTTAGATTTTTAACTATATCTAGAGTTATAATACTCTGTTTCAAGTGAGATTGGTCTCGTTAGAAAGCTAAGACACGAGGCTACAAGTTCTTTGAAAGAAGGAGAACCCAGTTCTTCTTCTAAGACAGTCAAAATTGCTCATCAACAAACATTTGAACTGTTACTATCTAGACATTGAACTGTTACTGTCTTGAACTATTACTGTCTAGACATTGAACTGTTACTGTCTTGAACCGTTACTGTCTAGACATTAAACTGTTACTATCCAACCGTTACTGTCTAGATATTAATTGTTACTATTCGACCTCTCCTCATATTTTTAACTATATCTAGAGTTATAGAACTCTGTTTCAAGTGAGGTTGGTCGCGTTGGAAAGATAAGACATGAGGCTGCAAGTCCCTTGAGGAAGGAGAACCCAGTTCTACCCCTGAAATAGTCATAATTGCTCATCAACAAATCAAACTTACTGCCCTACAGGGTATGTCATGACCAAGTCTCAGTTGATAACCCATAATTGGAGTTCTACAGCTCTAAATTGAGCAAGACCAATTTTCTTAGTTAGCTAACATCCAAAACTACAATTGATATGAAGGAACCTGGTTCTAATTCCCTCATCCTCCAATCCGAAATCTTACCGAAAGTCAAGAGACGAGTCTGTCCAGATTCGTCACCCCCTTCCCTTCACACATAAATTTCACAAACTACATTTTCTGGGTAAATTATCATGGTTTCACGTCCCCAATCACATACCACACATGAATTAACTTAATTTTAACAACAAATACTTTTCCCCCAATTCAAGTCTAATAACCCGAATCTATAATTCACATCAAGGCATCAATTCATTATCGAATTTGAAATGACTTATAAGATCATGTTTAGAACACCTTACCCGGTACAAATTAAGGTTTTGATCTTCAACCAGTTGAAGATTTTCAACTCCCTCCTTTCTTATCTAATAAAAGTCGGCCCTCCATCTTCTCTTCTTGTTCAATTTTCTTGTTGATTCCTTGCCCACAAGTGTTTATTCCATCTATAAACCCTTAATCTTGGATGGGTTCTTGAAATTTTGTTCTCTCTTGATTTTGCAAGAATGGATACAAAAACTCCCTCTTTTCTTTCCTTACAATTGCTGCAGATTTTTGGTGAGAAGATGAGTATTTATGCTCTATAATTTTTCTTATTTGCATTTAGGCCCCCACATCTTTTTTTTCTTCTTATAATTAAGCTATACCTCTTTTCATTTCTTATCATTTCACCCCACAACTTTTAGTTTAGTTTATTTTCTTTAATTTAATCCAACCCTCAACATTTTCAGGTTGATTTATAATGTCTCGAAATATTTCGTCCAGAAACTTATATTAAAAAAATTCCGAATTCCCGTTTTTATTTAACTATATGCATGAATTTCTTCACTTTTATTTCTCATGTAGTTAGTTTGCAATTTAAGCAACCTTTATTTTTCCTCGGGGTTTACAAATAGAGCATTGACCAGAAACATTTTAGGAACAATGCTTTGATGCAATAGAAATTTTATAATTCTAACAACTTTATAATTTCATTTGCAAAGTATTTTTGTCTCATGTAATTTATCTTTACTATAGATTCATAAATCAAATATTAGATTCATTGATCTAATATTATATGAATATTAAAAATAAATTAAGCATTTATTAATAATTAATATGTATTTACATGAATATAATAATACCACATGTAACAAATTGATTGGCTACAAGGCATATTAAACTAATATTTTCTTCCCTTTTAAAGCTCACCAAATCTCCTAAAATATTCTAAATATTATCCTCAAATAATAACAACCAAATTTGACTAATTAATGAAAAATAAATAAAAAGTAGAGTCATTATATAACTAGGAAAGTGATGTTTTCAGTTGGAATTCATACATCAAATCTGGAAGCTTCCGAAAATAAATTACATCAGGTCTATGTATTAGATTTTCAAGCCAAAGAACGTTTCAGCACGTTGGCATTACAGGAGCAGCAACTTTATGCCTAATTTTAACCTTGATTGTGAACCTCAGTCTAAAATCAATAAATTTGGGTTAAATAAGGTAATTATTACATGATAAATTAAGAAGAAGATTTTGTGAATCGAGATGAACATTCCTAGCAAATTAATTTAAATTCTAAAGGAGATAAAGTAATAAAGTGGTACATGAAATATTAACTAGCAATAAATCGTGCCAATTCCCAAGGTAAAATAATGATTTGAATGAGAAAACATTTATAATAATTATGAATAGAGATCTTCAACAAATTAGTCTAATACCCATGATGATTTAAGTAAATTATATGGTGCAAAATTCGGATTTTTGGCACCAAAAAAATTATTGATTGTCTAGTTTTACGATATTGAACATATCTCACAATCCAATCGTCAGATTGAACTGAAATTTTACAAAGGGTCTTATAAAATATTGTTTTATCTTAGGGGAAAATTTGAGGACAATCGAAGCTCGATAAGGTCCTGAAAATAAGAAGGAAGTAACGGGTTAGTACAACAAACCAAAATTGAGGGAATTAAGTAAGGGTATAATGGTAATTAAGCCAAAATATCCTTTATCTACTATTCACACTACTATTCATGTTGAACAGTAGTAAAAAGAGAGAGAGAAACAAAATTCATTTTGTTTTTTCTTTAAAATAACTTAAGAAACCCTTCCAAAAATATGAGGTTGATGCAATGCAAGTGATTTTTGGTGGAATGAAACACACTTAGACTGAAAATATAAAGAGAGAAACTTGGAGGAGAGGAGTTAGAGGAAAAGTATGGGTGTTGAAAAGGAAGAATAAATTAAAGAGAAACTTGTAAGAACTCTTCAAATGAAACCCGACATGGTTAGTAAAATGTTTTCTTAACTTTTTTCTCTTTGTTTTCATAGTTGGTAAAAGATAATTTAAAACCCCCAATTTCTTGTTTTAGGGTTCTTGAGACATGTTAGGGGAATTTTTGTTTTGGAATAAGTAGTTATGTTAGCATGGAAAGAATGTTAAAGCAAAAGAAATTTTGTTGAAATATACTAAATGGATGTGTACAAGAACATGTACTCTTTACTGGATATATTTTAGATGTTACTATGATTGTTCATTTTGAGCCTTACAATCATGTAATTTAGAATTGGTTTCTTTATAAACGTTGGACGTATGGATGTTACCTTTTACATGAAACTAGCCTTGATTAATTTGGAGCTATATAACTCTAGATATGACCAAAAAACTAAGTAAAAGTCTAAACCGATATAAATCTAGACTGATTTTGGATGCTTCTATGATTGTTGATTTTGAGCTTTAAAATGATGTAATTTAGAATTGGTTTCTTTAAAAACATCACAGGTATGAATGTTACTTTTGAAATGAAATTGGTCTTACTTATTTTTTATTTTTAAAACTCCAGATATTAGCTAGAAACCAAAAAAAGGTCTAGATTGAACTAACCATGGGAATATTTTGGGTGCTACTGTTATGGTTGACTTTGGAGTTGAAAAAAACAAGACTAGGTGTTTCTTTCTTCATCAATGTTGTGTCCTTGTGTCTTAGTTTTCCATCAAGATATCTCTCACACCTAAAATCGAGTTCTAAAACTCTAATTATGACTAAAATATCGAACAGTGTTATAGGTTGGTGAAACTAAACCACCTAGAATTTGTAAAATTCTAATGTTTGCTTGGAATTGTTGTTAATTAAGGGTCTTAACATTTGAAACTATAAGAATGAGTTGTATGATTTATTATTAGAAAATATATTGAGGAAGTTGTTGAAATATATATGTGTGTAGAGGAAAGGGGAAATTTGAGGTGCATAGTATGGGCATTCTAGTGATTCAATTTAATTTATGGTGTGAGTAATAATGGTTGTTTAGTTGAGAGATATAGGAGAAGCATTCAGAAAAAATCTTGACTTCTCAGTAGCTTGGATAACAAGAGTTAAGGGGAGGTTATAGGGATAGGACAACAACAAAAAGCAATAAAACATGCACATGCTTGAGGTAGGAGCTCGACCCCTCTTCTTTATTTATGTTTAATATAAATTGTTTATGAAATTTAAATTTTGCTACGTTATAATGAAACTGTGAAATGGATTGGATATGATGGGGTTGTGTACTATTGAAATTGCAAAGTTGAATTGGATATGATGGAATTGTGTGTTAATAAAATTGTGAAATTGGATTGGACAAGAAGGGATAGTGTATGTTGATTGAATGGGCATGGTAAATGTTCATAATGGAATGAGATGGTGCATGGAAAATGTTATGAAATGGTTAAATTAAGCATGGGAAAGGTATGTAATGATATTTAGAGGCCAAAATGTCAGTAGCTAATGATATAACATTGAAACGATACTTAGTGATCGTAATGTCGGTAACTAAGGATATAATGTGAATTAATACTTAGTGATCTTAAAGTCAGTAACTAAGGATATAAAATGAATTGATACTTTGAAACCATAACGTCAGTAACTAAGGATATTGAATTGATACTTAGTGACTGTAATGTAGGTAACTAATGATGTAATATTAATTGATACTTAGTGATTATAATGTTAGTAACTAAGAATATAATGTGAAGGATATTGAATTGATACTTAGTGACTGTAACGTCGGTAACTAAGGATATGATATGAATTGATACTCAGTGATTGTAACATCAGTAACTAAGGATATAATGTGAATTGATACTTGGTGATCATAACGTCGATGAGTAAGGATATAATGTGAATTGATACATGGTGATTGTAACATCGGTGACTAAGGATAGTGTATGGATTAATACTTAGGGACTGAGGTAACTAAGGACATGGCATGAAATGACACTTAATGAAGTAAGATCGGTAGCTATAAATATGACATGAATTAATACTTAGTAACTAAAGCGATGGTGACTAAAGAAAAAGAATGACTCGATACTAGTAATCGGGAGGATAATGATGAAGGAAATAAATTATACTACTTAATGATTAAAAAGGGCAGATAACCAAGAAATTGAAGTATTTCTTTATTAGTTTAAGATATTGATGTGAGTGACAAATAGAAACTTAGGCATCCTAAAAATGATGGATTTTATGAATGGTAGTAATGTAATAAAATTGACCATGAAACATGAGAATTAGAGAAGTACAAGTATGACATGAGTTGATTATGTATGATGATGAGACCATATTGATGTTAGATCAATTGAGTATGATACCTTGAAAAGTCTTAATACTTAATAGCCAAAATATAGGAACTAATGAACAATTGTTATATATATACATAGTAGTCGAAGGATGAATAACTAAGGAATGGGAGGTGTTATTTTGTTAGTTATAAATTAATGGTATAAACACCAAATCAGGAATTAGATGTCCTAAGGATTAAAACTCCTACGAGGAATGACCATGTAATAAAGATGATGATGACGTATGGAAATTAGAAAGGCACATTTAGTATGTCTTGGTTGTGCTAAGTGATGATGTCATATTCATGTTAAACCATTTGAATAATACCCTTGGAAATATTAAAGATGGATGCTTATTTATGTGTAAAGAATTGATAAATATTGTCCAATACATTTTACACAGATAATATTATGAGGAGAATCGTTTACATGGGGTGATTGATCTTGGTCGATCTTTCATGATCGATTAGGGATGATGGTTAATTGATTATGGTCAATTATGGTTGGAGGAGGATTGTGGTCAACTGATTAAGAGAACAATTTTTACATAAATTTCTTAGACTTTGTTTTTGTCTATCTACCTATAAGTGAATCGATTAAACATTCCAAGTCAGTTTACACCTATATAAGCACTATATGAGTGTGCTTGAGAATTATTTAATGAAACCATCAATTGTAGTTTGAACAATAAGTCATTCCCTGAAGTAATATATATTCTACTTGAACTAGAGGAAGAATTCTCGACATTGATTTGATTAATGGGCTAATAGTAAAAAAGAAATGAATTGTGATTGTTGAATAGAGTGATGAATTCAGCATAAGTTGAAGCATGAGATAGGTGTGTTTAACGGATTAATGAACCTTAGAAATTAAGAATGAATCATGGATTAAAGAAACCATGATTTAAATTACCACTCGAGAGACAATTGTTGTGTTAAAATATAGTGGCTCAATGATCTTATTGTCGTGGCAATCTAAGTCTAGTCATGGAAATGATGAGGTAATTCTCCCAAAGAATAAATGAATTGAAAGAATAGTATGTATTAATAAGATCTTGAAAGAATCTATATGTTAAGGAATGGTAGGAGAATTACAATATTCAAAAAGAGCTATTGAATAGATCAAATGGAAATGGAAATGAAATATACTAAATGTATAAAATAGATAAAAATAACTGAAAAAATATATAATATGAAGTTCATTTATGATGTTTTCAAAAAATACTAGTGTGGTTAATTATAAAATTGTTGAGCTGATAAAATTAAAAATTATATGTGCTTACAGGTTTTTCATGTTCATCATCGCAGTTTCAAAAGATCATGATCCTATTTTTTTTTTTTTCTTAATTGGTATATAATGATAAATTTATTGTATAATGTTATAAGCAAACTGAAAGTATGTAATTTCACCAAATGAGGTGTGGATTGTATATTATACACATATGTGAAATCAGTAAGTGGTTTTAGAAATCTTGAATTTCTAAATGAAATATTGAGTATAATGTCTTATATGGAATATTGGAAGTTACTTGTGAAATTAAAGTGGTAAACCGTATGTGTGGATTGTGGGCGTTGACATTACATAAAAGTAATTTTTGTGGAGAATTTAGGGTCGTTACATTAATACAGTTAGTATCTCTCAAAACTCCAAGCATGAAAGTTATTGCGATATTTCTTAATGTTCCATAGCATTTTGAATCATCTCAATCAGAGCTCAGATAAGAGAGTTACACTCAAATTACAAAATTGTGTCGAAACTGTCCAAAATCACTCATTTAGCTTCATTTTGCACTTAATACCTCCATTTGCATCATAAATCAAAATATAAAAATAATGAGTACATTAGAAACCAAATAAGTATTAAATACTAAATATTAAGGGAGAAAAATATGACATTTTTTATTCTTATCAAATTCCCTCTCACTAAACTTTTGTTCGTCCTCGGGCAAAACTTAAATTCACTTTCCCAAAAACACCAAGGTTGCAACGCCATCAACAAAAACAACCAAGCTCTTTAAAACTCATAATATATCATGAACAAACATTCTTAAACAACTTACAATTATTAACAAGCATCTTCACTCGAAGATAGAGTAAACTAAATATGTGAACCCTCATAGAAATAAACATTTGACTCTCGTATGTTTGAAAGGTATGTATTTCACTTAAATTCATTCCAATGAAAATGAACTACCATATACTTGTATATCTTATCATTCTCCACCATTGGGATCATATACATAACACAAATCATAAAATAACACAACTCATAAGGACTTTTTAAAAGTTGTAACGGGGCTTTGGATCAAGGTATGAAACATTTGAGAATGTAGCTCAAAAGCCATCTAAACTAGTGGAACAAAAATAAATCAACTCAATCTCGAATGTGTAAGACATGTAAAACAAATCACTCCATTTAACAGCTTCTTCAATTTGAATTTAAAGTATTTAAACCATGTAAAGCACCTCTATTGAAAGGAACACTTTTCATTTGCTTCCACTTTTATGTATATCACGTATGAACACACCCATTTCTTAGACTTTTAGGAAGAATTATGAACATGGACAATTTATAACATTAAAAGCAATTTCCTCCATTAGTTTCTCTTCTTCTTTTTTAATATAAAGTACATCAACAACATAACTCATGAATTGAGAATGAAAACATGTTTAATTTCACTAGGCATAGACATACCACTAATCTAGACACCCTCACTCTTATTTCTTGCACACCAATACATATCATAATGATGAACAATGCTCCACTAGCTCTACAACTTGGGTAAATATATTTTTTCTTGGGTTTAAATCTTGTAACATAGGTTCATAGTAAACAAAATAAAGTTTAAAGGGGTTGAACAAAAGGAAAAATTAAGTACAAAATAGACTATTTGACTTATATAGCTTATAACAAAGAGGGCCTTAATCATGTTTATGCATGCATATGTTAATGTGATCTCGAAAAGAATCAATGCAAGTTATAGAGAAACAAATCCATAGAATAATATCTCACATGAAAGAAAATAATGTGACTAATATAGATGTATTAGTCTAAAGATCCTAAATATCACCTGCCTTTTGTCTACCAAAAAATGACATGGTTTCCCAAACATCAATTGATATGATGGCATACCAATGGATGTTTTATATGTAATCCTATACATCAATAAAACATCATCCAAATGCAAACTCCAATCTTTTCTACTTGGATTGATCATCTTATAGACTTGATCTCCCGATTCAACACTTTTGCTTATCCACTAGCTTGTAGATGATAAGTAGTTGAAATCTTGTGAGTTACAAGGTACTTTTTCAGCAAAGTCTACAATTCGATTGCAAAAGTGAATGCTTTGATCACTTATTAGAGCTTTCGGGATTCCAAACTTAAAGAATATGTTAGACTTTATAAAATCTATAACAATTTAAAATCATTAGTTATAGTGGCTTTAGCTTCCACCCATTTTGAGATATAATTAACAATAAGCAAAATATAAACATAACTGAAAGATACAAAAAGTGGTCCCATGAAATCGATTCCCCAAACATAAATTTTTTTTGCAAAATAATATGTGGGTTTATAGCATCTCAATTCGTTGGGATATATTATATTATATTATCTATCTTTTGATAAGGATAGCATGACTTACAAAACAAATATGTATTGTGAAATAAAGACAAACAATAGAAACCATATTCTAGCACTTTTTGTGTTATCGTAACGTGCACGACGTCTAATGGCGAAACTACCTCCTAGAATTGAAGAGGTTTTTGGCTTAATCATAAAGTTATGATCAGAGGGTTCAAGAGTCGCCACATAGTATTATGGTCACTAAGAAACCTATTGCTCTGCGAGAGTCTAGGTAAGGGGACTAATTGTGTAAGGGAAAGACTTATCACCCCCAAAGCACCTTACATATGGTAAGCTGCATTATTGATTCATTGGTAATCTAAAACACATTTATGTTTGTTGGTCTCATCTACAATTCAAAGCAAATCTCCCTTCGTGAGGAAGTTTCTACCTTATCAGATTAAATCCTAATCGTTTTAAGGCTTAATTATAGCATCACATTTACTTTCTATTTTGTATCTTTAATACTTGAGGGTATATTTTATAGTGTAATTTTATATTTTCAAATATTAAATTTTACAACTAAATCCTAACACTCAGAATAACAAACTAATTGTTGTGGGATTTTTGGTATTTTGGTCAAACTCTAATGGATAATCATAAATTGGTTATGATATCCATTTCACATTTTTAAAACATGATAAAAATGAGATTTTATCCTTTTTAGAAAATATGCATGAAAAACCTTTAGGATGTGGTCGTATCCACGAAAACAAAACATTTTTTTGTTTTTGAAATGAGGAATTTTTTTTTATTTTTTGGATTTTTTTATTTTAGAGAAAAATCAGATATTTTTAATATCGAATTTGTATCTTACAATGTAATTCTACAGCCCAATGTTAGGCAAAATTATTGAAAAAAACGAGCAATAGACCCATAAATGATTTCAAAATGGTCCTTGGAATTTTTTAGAATTTTAAATAGACCCATAAATGATTTCAAAATGGTCCTTGGAATTTTTTAGAATTTTATTTTGGCTTTTTATTAGGCTTGTTTGGCTAAACATTAAAATAAAAATAAATTAAAAACTACGGAAAAAACATTAGTGTGTGTTAGACAAACACACCTTTAGTCTAAGGGGTAGGGCTGATTAACCTCAAAGCCCAAGCCCAATCTGGTTGGGTTGGGTTGAGTTAGGCCATTTGAAGGCCTAACAATTTTCTTTTTCTTAGATTGAGAGAATTTAGAGAAAAACAAAGAAGAAAATCAAAATTTCCAAGCTTACACATGGGCGGCTGGTTTAAACAAGGAAGGAGAAGGATTTTCCTTCAAAGTTACGACAATGCTACTCATTTAAATGCTCATTTGTTATTTCAGTTAAATCTCTATTCGTCAGTATTTTTTTTATACTAATTTATTTTTTTATTTCATCTGAAAATTTAACACCAATTTATTAGGGATGTTCACTCGAAAGCATAATTTCTTTTTCTTTAATTCATTATTTTTTGGTTAAAAATTACACTATTTATCACAAGGTTTATAATATTCCTTTGGATTTCAATTCCTTGTTTATTCTTCAACTATATGAGAAAACTCTACTTATTTTTATTTTTTTTTCTCTGAAATATTGATACAATTGCATTCATGAAAAGTTATAAATATAGTATATTTAACGGATTTTAAAACTAAATATATTTATATTTTTAGGTCCTTCATATAAGACAAATGGATAATTGCTAAATTTGTTATTAGATTTTATTTCATAAAAATAATTTATTCCATTACATATTAAAAATAATGTTACTTTATGAAATCTTATATAAATTGTTCTTCATTTGATGTTTTTACAAGCTTACTTGCAAGCTTCTAAATGAGCTTGCTTATACGACGAACTTAACGAAGCCTAAGATTAGTTCGTTCATATAACAAGCTTAAGAAATAGGCTCATATAAGCATAAGTTTGAACTGAGCTCTTTAGTACGTGAAAATTTTGAATGGCTCACTCGGCTCATTTACAGCCCAATGAATAAAGGATTATTTAATGATTTTTGATACCATAAGGACTAATTAGTTAATTTTGAACTGAGCTCTTATTACGCGTGAAATTTTGAATGACTCGTGACTCGGCTACTTTACAACCCTATGAATAAAGGGTTATTTAATGATTTTTGATATCATAAGGACTAATTATTTATCAACAATATACTAAAAGGGTTCAATGTTTTTGTTACTGTTTACCTAGACACAAAACACTGTGAATTGAAGCAGTGTAATGGTAAAGCTGCCCTTGCCATAGAGCAAGGACAGCAGGGGAAGAGTGGGATTGTCTTTTTACTAGGATGTATTTGACATTGAAGGGATGGTTGGGGACACCTGATGTTGGGGCTGCCCTGCATGTTCGCTGGGTCAGACCCGCGCGCATGGCTGTAGACCGTAGCGAGACCCAAGGCTCATGAGTCCTGCAATAGGACCTGGTGCTCTTGGGTCCGCGTCAGGACCCAAGGTTAATAATGAGTCTTGCATCAAGACCCAGTTCTCTTGGGTCCTGCAACAGGATCTAGTGCTCTTGGGTCCACGTCAGGACCCAATTTTCTTGGGTTCTTTGTCAGGACTCAAGGCTATTGGGTCTTAGGTTTTTAAATATAATTATTTTCCTTATAAATATTATTTTTTGTTATTATTGTTGAAAGTATTAATATCAAACATATTATAATTTGTGTTATAAATATTATTAGTTCAATTATAATAAAAATAATAATATTTATACCCAAATAATAGTATTTTTTATATTAATACTTTGAATTATAATAAAACTAATAACATTTATACCACAAATAATACTATTTTTAATATTAATACTTTCAATTATAATAAAAATAAAAATATTTGGACTGCAAATAATACTATTTTTAATATTAATACTTTCAATGATAATAAAAATAATAATCTTTATACCACAAATAATAATATTTTTTATATTAATACTTTGAACTATAATAGAAATATTAATATTTATAACACAAATAATACTATTTTTAATATTAATACCTTCAATTATAATAAAAATAATAATATTTATAGCA
>Ga0307517_10008616_pt1 | contig 14608 bp, 13 predicted proteins | sample 23_EM_MG_FD_194515 | JGI IMG/M metagenome (GOLD analysis project Ga0307517, IMG submission 194515) | Populus trichocarpa ectomycorrhiza microbial communities from riparian zone in the Pacific Northwest, United States - 23_EM | ecosystem: Host-associated > Plants > Roots > Unclassified | place... | reverse complement strand
CATATAGAATAATTTATTTGATATAATTCAACCGTGGTCTGATTTATTAAAACCACCCCCCCCCCCCACCCTCTGCTTCCAGCACTCGTAAGTAAATTTAATCAATAGTCATCATTTATTTTTATGGTTTAAAATTATTTTTTAAAATATTTTTAAATTATTTTAATGTGCTAATATTAAAAAAATAAAAAAATATTATTATAATATATTTTTAATAAAAAAATATTTTAAAAAATAATTACTATCCCAATAATAAACAAATAAAATCTAAATAAAGGGTTAAAAAAGAGGTTGTTGAGTCCGGTAAATGAGGAGAGTAAGAAGCTGCAACTGCAACTGCCCATAAAAGAAGTTTTCCGGCAAATGCTGCTATCCCACCTCACTCGTCTGACTGAGAAATTGTAGCCTTACAAAGACAAGGGGATTTGCTTGCTTCTATCGTATGCCTACTCGTTTGCTTCAAGAACCAAAAATAGAGTAGGCCCTACAAGCAATATCTTTAGGGTAAAAACTGTGGATGGCCAAATGTGAAATTGCTTGGTTCCAAATTGTAGGGTAAGCTACTCAGTTCACACTTCACAGGTGAACAATTATTTGCTCCGGAATGCAGTCAAGCGAGCTGTTTGTCGGGTCGGTTTGATCTTGAAGCTTTTCTTTTTTTAATATATGAATCAAAGGACATGTTACGTGTAAGCTGGTCCGTTTTGCAACACTACTGTAGTGTGTTTTTAATGTAAATATTTTTTTAAAATATTTTTTTGTTAGAAATTTATTAAAATTATTTTTTTTTAAAAAAATATAATTTTAATATCAATATAAAAAAAATATTAATTTCATATTTTTTTTAAATAAAATATATTTTTAAAACATAAATACAAAATAAAAAGTTACACAATTTAAAGTTGTCACAATGATATACGATTTTGTTTGGAATTGCATTTTAAATTAAAATTTAATTTTTTTTAATATTTTTAAATTATTTTGATGAGTTGATACTAAAAAAATAAAAAGAATTATTTTATTATATTTAATAAATAGTAACTCGAATCCTTATTTTTGACGACAGATAACAACAAAAATAGTAAATTCTGTACTTCACGAATATCTAGAAAATAACCTTTTCAATTTTCATAGTCGTTCCCGTGTGCAAGAGCTTCAAGCTGTCAGGCTGTTAGTTTCTGTGGGGATTTTAGCCATGGGCAGAAAATAAAGCCGAGTTATTATGAGAAAGCAACACCAAAAAGTCTTCATTTATATCTCACATTGGCTTTCTGTTGTGACTTAGCTGCAATTATTTATATTTCTCACTGCCTTCAAAACTAATCTCAAATCCAACGCCATTTTTCCACCTCCAAAGTCTCCTCCTCCATTACCGCCTCTCTTGCTCTGTGTCTAAATCTTAGAAAAGCTGAAAAAGACAGAGAGGGTTCCGTTTTATATTGTATAAAAACAAATCCATGCATGTTCACTGGTGTCTGATGAAGGAAAAGACTCACATTCTTCCATTCTTCACCACTCTCACTCTCATTGGCTTCACCGCTGCCCAACACCACTCTTTTTCTAGCAATGCTGACCCTCGAGACTTACGAACAACACATATTGAACAGAACCAGAGACAGCTTTTATATTACAGAGAGGAGCTTGATGTAGAAGATGAGTATCTGATGTTACCACCTTGCCTCAAATTTGACAACCCAAGACTCAGAAGTGCCTACATTGCACTCCAAGCATGGAAGCAAGCCATCATCTCGGATCCCTTGAATCTCACATCCAACTGGGCGGGACCTGATGTTTGTAATTATACTGGTGTCTTCTGTGCCACAGCTCTTGATGATTCGTCGATCCAAACCGTTGCTGGGATTGATCTAAATCATGGCGACATGGCAGGCCACTTGGTCGAAGAGCTTGGACTCCTGACAGACATTGCCTTGTTTCACATCAACTCCAACAGATTCTGTGGGAGAGTACCGAAAACTCTCAAGAAACTAAAACTCCTCTACGAGTTGGATCTAAGCAACAATCGTTTTGCAGGCGGATTTCCTTGCGTTGTTCTTGATCTTCCAAAGCTCAAGTATCTTGACCTTCGATTTAATGAGTTTGAAGGTGATTTGCCGAAAGAGCTGTTTAATAAGGATCTCGACGCAATATTCGTAAACCACAACAGGTTTGCTCTTGAATTACCTAATAATTTTGGTAACTCACCTGTTTCTGTTATGGTTCTTGCGAATAATAAATTTCATGGATGTTTTCCGCCTAGTTTGGCTAACATGTCTAAGACCCTAAATGAAGTGATTCTTATGAACAATGGCTTGCGCTCATGTTTGCCTAAGGAGATAGGATTGCTAAAGAAAGTTACGGTTTTTGATGCAAGTAATAACAAACTCGTCGGCTCTTTGCCTGACACCATCGGAGACATGGAGAGTCTAGAACAGCTAAATGTGGCACATAATATGCTGTCAGGAGAAATCCATGATAGCGTGTGTTTGCTTCCACATCTGAAGAGCTTTAGTTATGCTTATAACTTCATCACTGGTGAGCCACCGGCATGTTTGGATTTGGAAGATTTTGATGATAGCAGGAATTGTTTCAGGGTAAGGCCCAAACAGAGATCAACACTGCAATGTAAAGTGTTCTTGTCTAGGCCAGTTCATTGTGAGGCTTTTAACTGTCACGAGTTTGATCCTTCTCCACCATCACAGCCGCCGCCGCCGCCACCCGTTACTTCACCTCCACCACCGGTTTATTCTCCACCACCACCACCACCCCCTCCACTATCATCGCCCCCACCACCACCTTCACTAGTTCCTCCATCAGCACTTCCCTCACCTCCCCCTCCATCATCAATGCCGCCGCCACCCCCAATACACTGTGTTCCATCTCCACCATCACCTTCACCACCTCCTCCCTTCTACTCACCTCCACTATCCCCACCAAACTCACCTCCTAATTCACCTCCGCCGCCACCTTTTTATCATTCACCACCTCCGCCAAACTCATCTCCACCACCTCCTCCCTTCTACTCACCTCCACTACCCCCACCAAACTCACCTCCTAATTCACCTCCGCCGCCACCTATTTATCAATCACCACCTCCGCCAAACTCATCTCCACCACCTCCCTCATGTGCAGAACCTCCTCCACCTCCGTCACCACCGCCATGCCAGGCGCAACCGCCTCCAATTCAATACTTGCCACCTCCACCTCCTCCAGTTTATAATCCACCACCACTGCCAGCTCCAGTGTATAATGGTCCATTGCCACCAATTACTGGCATATCTTATGCATCTCCACCACCTCCATCAATCAGCTAAACTGCAATTCTTTTGATAGATTTCTCCTTTCACCAGCCCTACAAAATCACAATTACTTCCCATGTATTCTTGGTAACAAGGGGCAAAGACCGGACCTATGTTATGGTAATCATTCAAGAATTGTTTCACACCATTCAACGCAGCAGAACTGATATTGAAAAAGACATTTGGAGATAGAAAAGAAAGGAAGGAAGAGAAGTGTGCAAGAAGATTAAAGCTTCCCATGCTCTTATAATTGAATTGCCATGCTTGTTTTTGAGTAGTTAATAAGAGGAAAGATATAGAGAGAAAGACAGATTATAATTACAGATATGAGATTTATCTTAGCAATCTATCTGTGCTTTTCAATGGAAGGATCCATTGTCCACTTCAACGTCACTGTTTATTATGTTCTTATATTTCTAGGATACAGCAGCCTCATCACGCCGGGGTTTTTGCTTCTCTCTACTTCTGCACTCATTTCGCCATAAGGTGAAAGGGAGCAAGAAAACATCTTCCCAGTTGCAACCTTATAATATTAGGTTCCATTCCTATCAAATAACACTTAAAATATATTTCGATGCTCATTTGGCTTGTTAAATTAGTGTGACAGATTTCAGGTTCATCCTTTGAAACATAAGAACTAATCCAACGAAAATCAAAGCGTCCTCAGATTCTTCAGTTTTCGCCATTGAATCACTTCCAAGCTGAAATTCAGGTTTCTAGCACCAAGAGAGTACTTCAAGCTCCCTTTCTACGGTAGCATATTTCACTTGAAATTTTGAGTGTACTAAATAAGATGAGAGCAAAACCATGAAAAGCAGGTATATCATGACAAATGCCAAGGCAGATTTTTAGCTGATATTCAAGAGTCTTCCGGATGTATTTGATATTGTAATAATTATTGTGTGATTTTAAAAAAATTATTTTATAAAATTATTTTTAGTTGAGTTGAGGTTGGTTTGAAAAAATATATATTTGGTTAAAATTATGGTTGAAATTGAGGTTGAATAAAAAATAGTTAATGTATTTAATTAAGAATACTTTTCAAATTGAGGTTATAAAATAATTAAAAAAGACATATATTAATATTGATGATTTTTAATTGAAATATTGTAGATTTAACTACTGCTATTATATCATGAAATAAACAATACTTTATATAAAATATTTTTTTATTGTTCCATTAAACTATTTGCAATTCCATCACGTAAGAAATTCATGCGACAAAGACTATAGTTTTCATGGCTTTCTGAGCGTGCAACAATATCAAGTAAAATATCTTCAGAAATAAAATTGGGATTGCGATCAAATTCTGCAAATGTTATGTTATCATATGATCTTCTTCTAAATTAATTATGTAGTGCCATTGAATAATATTAAACACTTGTTTTTCGAATAAAAAACAATATCTAAGAAATTTTGTTCGATTTTTTTTTATTTGACTGGGTCGGACCCGGTCCAATGCATTTAGGTTTGGGTCGGACCTAGTCCGGCCCATTAACAGTGGAGATACTCTCCACTGTTCACTTTGCAGAACAGTGGAGATGGGAAAGTGATGAAGAAGAAGAAGAAGAAGAAGAAGAAGAAGAAAAGGGGAAGGGGAAGAGCAGGCTACACTAGCTCTCCACTGTTCACTTCTTATTTTTCCTCTGTTTCTGCTCTTCTTCCTTCCCTCTTTCTTGCAACCTTTGTTTACTGTGTTATAAACACAGTTCGCAGATAGTTATGGGTCCCACAAACAGAAAATTATGTTTCGACCGTAACCAAACACATGACAATAGCGTTTTTCTATAAACGCAACCGCAGCCGCAACGCCAAATACGCACATGGTCTCCTGCTGTGTATTCATTTCTCAATGGCTCTTGTTATATCTTTTACAGCTACCTGGAAGATGTTTGCCTTCAATGATGCATTAGATTTCAATGTTTCAATGTTAATCTAGTTTTAGAAATTATTATGTGAACTTATGGCAAGAAGGTCACTTAGTTTTAGGAATTATTAAGGATGATTTGGTCACTTAGTAAATATTAATTGATTATAATTGTTTGTGCCTTCTATGTGATTTCTTTACACTATTTGTGTGAGAAAATTTTGATTTGTTAGAAAAGTTTTTAGAGGAAATGTTGCTAGTTTTTTGAAAGATTATATTGTGTTTTTTTCTTTATATTTTATTGAGCGGTGAGGAAATTTGCTCATGCATATTAACATAATGTATTATGAGTGCTATAAATTGCCATCTTCAATAGCTCACTCCCTATTTATTTTTGTGTTTTAAAAGTATTTTTGAAAAAATTAAATTTTTTTTTCTTGTTTCAAATTAATATTTTTTTAGTATTTTTAGATCATTTTGATGCGCTGATATTAAAAATGATTTTTTAAAAATAAAAAAAATATTATTTTGATATATTTCGAGTGAAAAGTACTTTGAAAAACAACCACAACCACAACCACATTTCCAAATAGACTTTCAAATTTGTGAAACTCCTAAGAAATAACTTTAGCTTGAAACACATTGTTTTGCTTTATTTATAATGCTTTCGAGTTTTCATTCAAGAAATAATGCATGGAAATTTATAAAAAGTTAAGTGTTATTGATTTCACTTGACACATTTTTAAAGCAAATATAAGCTTACAAATTGGTTTTATGCTCTTAAGGATGAGTTTATGAGCAATGAAAAAAGCCAAAGAAGAAACCATGCTATGATAAAAAAAAAAAATGTATTTAGCTAAGGAACACAATACAGTGAGAAACAATAATGTCGAGGACATATGAAACACAGAGTGGCCTGCACTTGTTATTTCATTTGCCTGTGTATAATTATTAGCTGAATTTGCTCCTAACATTTTATTGTCTGAGTCTCAACATTCACCTTTTGCTAAATCCTATATAAGGTAATGATAACTTCAGTATGACATTGAGTTTGAAACTTATAATTTAGTTGAGTGTGTGTTATGGCTAGTTTGGTAAGATGGTAAATTGTGAAGGTGAGGGAAAAAAATTAGAAACTTGAATTTGATCTAGGTTGCGTTTAAAATCCAAATCTAAATCCAAATGTGTGTATGTTTGTTGAGTCGGGTGTGTTGGCAAAGATTTAGAATAAAGGTGGCAAGGAATTTGGTTAGATTTTAGATATGTGTTGTAGGGATTTTTTGAGTGCAAAAGAGTTGTTATAATAGCTGTGTGTATGCATAAAACAAGGATTATTATGACAATTCAAGCATGTATAATGAGGGCTATCATGAATTTATGGAATATGAAAATTTGGAAATTTAGGTTGTCATAACACAACAAATGATTAGGATTTAAAGCTGTTATGACAGTCCTAAAAAAAATTGTTGTGAAAGCCCTAATATATATATAAAAAGATTGTTATGTAACCTATATTCATGAGAGTTTGTGCTGTTATGACAGCTCAAATAAGAAAGATTTAGGGCTGTTATGGTAGCCCTAACAAGTGAAAAATAAGAGCTATTATGACAACCCTAGCGTGTTAGAAATTAGGGTTGTTATGATAATCTGAAAGTCCATGAATATGAATTACTATGATAATTATAAATGTAAATAATTATGAATTGATTTTTTACTTATTAAATATTTAAAATGGATTTTGTATGAATGCGTATGGAAATTATGTGTTTAAATATTTGGGTTTAATTGATTCTAAATGAATGGATATATGTGTTTGTTTGATCAAATAAAAATGTTGATTTGTTATCATTGAAATTATAGAAGGAGCATTGCAATGGCCAGTCTGTATCCATAACATAAAACGGAAAGGCATGTATCAAAGACATGAAGACAAAGGATGATTCCTTTGTGATGCTTATATGAACTGCGGTTTCACTCACAGGCTCAAGTGCAACAATTGACTTTTATGTGGGATTGCTGTGTTCACGCCTCTTGAACAAAAAAAGAGAAAGATTGGCCATGCTTAACATTTTAGCTTCATAGAATTCCATGGAAACCTCAAGATCCATGAGTGAGTTCTATGAATAATTAGAAGTGTATTGGAGTATTAGATCCCCAACAACTAGTTTTTTTTTTATTAGCGTGGATATCTAGACCAGCTTGTGTGTACCTTGACTAATCCCACGGGCCCTGAAATTAACGATTATATAAGCCTCTAATAACCCTGAGGTTTATGAGACTCGAACTAGTGATCTTTATGAAACAAACCTAGAACCTAACTAGTTGATCTACACCTCTTAGGGTTCCAACAACTAGTTTTGGATCAAGGCTTTGTTGTTGTTAATTGGAGTGTTAGATCTTTCTCGCTATGTGTTTCCAATATCCCTATGGCAGAACATTTTCGGTTGCGAATCAAGAAACACAATATCAGTAACACCTTTTTACTTTCTTGTATGTAATTTATATTTTCTAACTTCAAATAATACAAGATGTTCTGCATCAGATATTTGTTAGAACATAGACAAATGATTCGCTGAGACATTCTTGTTCACATTTGTTAGATCCTTGCCGTTATAGCTAAAATGTGATTGGTGGCTGCTCAACATTTGTCTTCGACAGGATCCAGAGGACAAGCACAAGCTGAAAGAGGCTTCTAACTCCATGTGTTATAGATCACTGAAACGACATTCTCTTATTAGATTACGATTTCAAGTTTTATCTTCATTATATTTCATAATTAACGAAAACATCTGAAAGGAACTCTTCCAGTGGAGTACATAAACCATACCATCAAACTATGAGAGATGGCAGAATTCACCAGATGAGCAAAAAAGAAACAAAATAATAGGTCATTAAATGATGACTACGGATAAGTACCGTGATTCGGGCAATATAACTTTGTCCAAAATGGTCAGATCTATGCTCTTTTGAAGCCGTTTATGATCATCCTCTTGGCCATTGGTACAGAAGACAAGACCTCATTCAGCCAGCTTGTTCCTGTTTGACAGCAAGGAAGGTAGATTTTTGTCCTGAAAATTTTTGGGACTGTAATTCTTTCTTGGGATTTGTATTTGAGAGAAAGAGCTATCTTAGCTCGAGAAATGCTCTAGATCAAACGAAAAGTGAATCTTATCTATCCAAATGGATTGCCTCCCCTTGAAGGAAGAGAACTTGAGGAGGCTGGGAGCAAGTATTCGTTGGTTGGTTGTTGAGCCATATCCAATGACCCAAAAGGAAATCCCTCACTGCCAAGGTCGCCTGGTCCTTGTGGTCTGAAAGGAAATTCAATAAAGTATGAATAATTTCTATTCCATGTGAGAGGAGTTATCATCGTGTGCCTTGGTGAACCTAGTCATGCAAGTATGGTGACGGCAGACAAAGCGTTATGCTTGTTGTCTATACATCAGCATAATGTGGTTTTGGATGTCCATGGTGTGGAAAATGCATATGAAGAGAGCACCTTGTAGGACAATCCTTAGAAGAACATCACTGCAGTTTATACAGACCATGCAAATTTGAAACAGTGTGTGAATCCTATTTCTCACCGACTTTGACTCTCCCCCTCCTATCCTACCAGTCAATTGGGAAGTCAGATCCTTAAGAGTCAATAGGCAAATTAAATCAAGTGACATGGTGAGATCTAGTGAACTGAGTAATAAAGATGACCAAATGGTGAAAAGTACTTTGAAAGCAAATGATGAGACTGAGGATAAAGAATGTTACCCGGAATTAGGCAAATTCATGTATGCTTGTTGTCCCATGTATCCACCTAAGATATAGAAAACTGAATATGAGGACCAGATAGGGATCATTTATCAGTAGGTATTGAAGATAGGCAGAAGTGAATTTACCATAAGGCATGGCTGATGCAAAGGGTGGGGACTGTGGAGGCAATGCGGAAGTATGCATTGGGAGACCACTGTGCATATTTCCCATGGAAGGAAACTACATCAAAAAGAGTATATATATTTAGAAATTTACACAACAGGCCTAGATTAAAAAAATTTATTCAAGAGAAACAAAAGAGCCTTGCAACAGCTCTGAACAAGAACAAAAATATTGCTTGCGGTAGATATGCTTTCTAATCTTGACATGTTTATGATAAAACACATCCAGGTCCTTGGAATGGCTATAAAGGTTATTATATGCATATTGCTTCTTGTATATGTTAATTATTGGTGAATTCAGCATGATCGTACAAGTCATATTAGGATATAATGCGTCTTGTGGAATTTATTTGAGTTTCTGTTGGCTTCTTGAACCATATTTTTTAATCTGAAAACTTGTTTTAATGCCAATCTAAGAAAAACTCAAAGACACCGTTACTTGGCCGTGGTGCAAGTATACAGATAAAAAAAAGTGTACAAAGACACATGATATGTCCAAGTAATGTAGATTGAAGAAGAACTCGTACAGGCCAACATGACCAAAGTTTGATCTTATAAAGATGTGCCAAGAGCTCAACATCAGCATACCAGAAAAGAAAATAGGCAGGATGAGAAAGGTAAATGCATGATAATATCAGTTCGAGTGTTGTACATACAGGTGGGGCTTGTACCGAAGTGGATTCTCCATTAAGATTGAACGGGTTCGTTGATTTTGTTGTGTTGGCATATGCTGGCACACGCTGTAAAAGAACCCGATAAACAGTCATCGGCATCTATATGTTTCACAGGTGAAAAATCGAATTCCTTCCCATTATCATTTGGTTAATAACATACCGTTGCATTAGGATAATATTGCATGTTAAATCCCATGCCATAAGGTGGAGAAATTTGCCAGCCTGGAATTGGGCCTGGAGTGGGTATGGTTGTAGTAAAAAGGTCCTGCAGAAAATTGAATGTATACCATTAGAAGAATATGAGAAACAGCTGACACCATGTTAGGCAAGGCAGTCACCACTGGAAGTTCCCTTCTTCCACCAGATTTTGTTTCTGATGCAAGAGGCTTGGATTTGGCATCAGAATTGGATTCTTGGGCTGGTGTCGAGACATCTTGAGAAGGGTATTCCCCGAGGAAATCTGGAGGTCCCTGAGCATTAGGAACATTTGATGAAGTCCAGATCTGCAAATTTGAAGAACAAGCACATAAGTTATAAATAAAATTACCTGATATCAGCATCACCACACAGGCATGGATCCATGCGAGACATAACAAAGGATTTTTTTTAAGACAAGAGAACATAACAAACTTGAAACTATAAAATTAAAAAAAAAAATGGTAACCATAGCGAATCCACTCATTTTAGTATCTCTATCTGAGCCAAATTTTGGGGTTGTTATTTCATTAAACAATGGATCTGGAAAAAAATCATCAGGGGTGGCCTGCAGGGACAAAAGTGATATTACAATTCACATATTTAAGACACGGAAGTCCTTCTGTGGATGCTCCAGAACATGGTCTTATATCTTGTGGATAGAGTTATTAAAAACCTTGGACTCTGAAATAGCATGGTTCTAGATATTCCTTAAACTCCTGAAGCTCAAACTAAGTCCAAAAACTAACCTGGTCATTTACCCCTCCAGCTGGTGTATTAGTAGTCTGTTGTCCAGTAGAGCTTTTATTGGCAGGCAGTGCAGAAGACTGTTGTTGCATGGTGGATATCTGTTGCCCATCAAAAACCTTGAAAGTTGAGTCACCATTGTTATCAAGCGCAGCTTGTGGAGGAACTGCATTAGAAGGTTGCACTGGCAAAGAAGTATTTAAAGGGGCTATGTATGCATCAAAAGCATCGATTAGTGTCAATGTCTCCTCCAAGGGCACGGCTGGTACAGGGTCACCTTCAGGCAGGCTGATCCCAGATGCAGTTGCTGTCTGCACCACAGGTGCAGCTAGTGAAACACTTCCCACAGTCATGGTGCCTCTAGACACGGCTGTAGAAGCACCAGCGCTACTGGGCAGTGTTAACATCTGCTCCACAGGTAGTGAAACACTGCCAGCAGGCATGTTGTCTCCAGATGCAGTTGTAGAAGCATCAGTTGCAGAATCAACACCACTGCTTGGTAATGCAAACATCTGCCCTGAGGGCCCAGCTACTGAAGCACCACTACTCATGAGTATATTTTCTTCAGATGTAGCTGATGAAGGGTTATCATTAGTTGGTATTTCAGATGTATTATCAAAAGGAATAACTGAGGGAACTGACAACTCCATCAGTAAAAATTCCAACATATTTGGTTTTGGGACCGGAGGTATGTTCTCCTTTCCAGAGGATTCATATGAGCAGTTGCCTTCTTCACTGGATGGAAGATTCTCCAGTGCCACTGGTGCTGCCGCGGCATTGGAGGACTTGGAATCAGCATTTAAATCAACTGAGCTTTCTGAATTATGACTTTTCTGTTGCACAGGATTCCCATCAGCAGATGCCATAGGGCAGGAAGAAGCGGGCGTCTGCAGTGAGGAACACACAGAATTTCATAGGACTAGAAAGTAAATAGTCTACAAGAAGAACTGACTGTATATATCAAATTGTGATTTGCAGAAAACTACAAAATACAAGTTTGTAAAACATCACAGTCACACACGAGTTTTTATTCAAAATTGTATCTAGAGTTGACATATGGAATTTCAGATCATTCCACCAGCATTCCTTGTCATTGGAAATAAACCTTCAATACAGAAGGTGAGAGAATCCACGAAAGTAAAATGATGAGAGTCTAGCAACAATTGCAATGCTTCTATTTCATCTCAACAAGTCCTGCCAGTGCAGCTTGCATGTTCTATGCCACGTTACCTCAGTCCTCACTAGAATTGACTGGGATGGTTCTATACAGATTTTATTACGTAAAGTAAGTGTACTCAGCCATTCTATTGTTACCACATCAATTTAGAGATTACCACACCTGACTGTGAACAGATGCATCCTTCCCGTTGGGTGCTTTAGAATGCTCAACAACCTGTAGAGGCGGAAGATTCTCCCCCAGAATATCTTTAAGAGGGCGTACCACAGGGGCATTATTCTTTTGAATGTCAGATGACCTGTTCCCAAACCTGGACTCTGTCGGTGAAAACAGGTGGACATCAGTCTGCCTGACACTTCGTATTTTGTCATCTCGAAACCTGTCATCAACAACCTCAAAGCGAGCAGGACTTTTCTTAAAACCTCCACATCTTGTATTTTCTTGGGAATAACGAGGACTTCTTCTTTCATCATCATAATATCTGAAAGTCTTGACATCAGTTCTTCCACTAAAACCACATCTTTCACTCTGCCCTTGTCTATCTTCATAGTTCAGAGTTCTAGATCCACCAGAATATAAAACAACCCTCCTGTTCTCACTAGACTCCTCCTTGTCAGTCTGCATAACAGCCACAATAACCTTTAACAAAATTTTGGTAGCTTTAATTGGAGCACACTCAACAGATTTCCCATTATTCCCAGGATTCCAATTCGTGTGGTCCAAATTGTTGAATTCACTACTTTCAATATTACATACTGATAAATGTTGCCCAAAATTTAACGAAACATAGAAATTATGTATATGTAACCATATCTATCTTTGGAGGGATTTACCAATCTCAGCCTTGAGAGTTTCTCTTCACTTTTCTCTCCAGTGTATCTTCTATCCACGTAAACATGCTTGATAAAATCTCGAAGCTTTTGTAGATTACTAGAAGAACCAAAAAAAAGAAGCAAACTATCAGAACACATTACTCAAAATTCCCACAATAAAAAAATAAATCCAATTTCCAAGCACAGTCGCATGCACGAATGTGCAATCTTGTGATCCCCTTACACAACGCAAATCGCACAATCACGATTCACATTTCTCTTAAAAATAAACATATTGCACACCAACATATAAAACCACCTGCCATCAGGAAGCTGATTACGCTGCGGATCCCAATCCTTCAAATAAATCTGTCTCGCTCTCTATTGAGAAATAAAAATAAAAAAGTTAGACAAGGAAATTAAAAAATTTCCAATAAAAATACCGACATTGTTAGCTATAAAGTAGTATTCAATTTCATGCCCAACCTCATTCCCTCCTGCTTGGAGAGCACTAACTTCTTCCGCGTTAAATTTTGCCATCGAAACCGATTTAACTCTATGCGTAAATTCCCGACTAGAAAAATTCATCCAAAATTAAATTCATCTCTCATGCTTAAATAACAGAAAATTCAACAAAAAACAAATAAATAAACTTCGCCCAACAATTAAAAAACAAACAAATAAAAACAAAAATATAATACTAACTGAATTCCACTACAGCCTGTGCAAACAAATGTGAAGAAGGTTGTGCAAACATATTGTGGTCCCTGCAAAAAAACAAAAAATAATTAATTAAATGAGATTAAAAAAAGAAAAACAGAAAAGAAAGAGAGGGGGAAATTACCAAGCTATTGCAATTAATGCAACGACGATTTTCAGGGAGTTTAAGAAGACCGCGAATTATCTTCTCAATTCTCTCCTCTTCTTTGTCTTTCTTCGTCATTTTTTTCTCGTGATGACGCAGCAACAAGAAGGATTGATCGATCGAAACCGCAGCGTTGTAAGGACTTGAGGGTCTGGAGATCGAATTTGAAGAAGAGAAACCCTAGAAATTGAAAACGGGGATAGGAATACATAGGAGAATTTGGTGGAAAACAATGTCTTGCTCGAGCGAGGTTCATGGAGGGAAAATAGCCGAGAGAGACGCTTTGTTCGCTGTTTTTTTCTCTGATTTAAATTTAAAAACCATATTTTGGGCTTCGTGGCCCTATCATGGATGGGCATTAGCCCGATCCAGAAAATATGTTTATAATCGTTTTTTTAACTCCTTAACAAAAACAAAAAAAACAAAAAACAAAAAAATACAGGCTGATTGAATATTCTGAATTAATTCAAGTTAAAAAAAAAAATTAAATTGATTAGAAACTCGAGTTAATTGGTAAAACCAAATCAAAACTCGATAATATAATTTGTTAATTTAAAAATAAATTACAAAACAACTTTGTGTTGATATATTTGTTTTAAAAATAAATTAAAAGAGTGTTTTCTTATTATTTTTGGCAAAATACATTTTTCTAGAAGATGCGAAAAAATAAAAAATAACTTGTAATTTGTTGATTATATCAAATTTTATCTTTAATCTTTTAATTGCTATATATTTTGTTTTGAGTTTTTTTTTTTAACTTCATCGTTTAGAATTTGATTTAATTTGATTTTTATATCAACTTTGATCCTTATTCTTTTTATTGTTATTTGCTTTTCTCCTATCCTTTTCTTAATTGAATTTTTTTATCCATCAAATTTGATCTTTATTCTTTTGATTGCTATTTATTTTATTTGAAATAATTTATAAAATTATATTATTTTTTTAATTTTATTATCTTTTAATTTTTTTTACCTGTCCAATTTATTCTCCGTTATTTTAATTATTATTTATTTTATTTGATATAATTTATTAAATTTTTTTTTTAAATT
>Ga0307517_10008615_pt1 | contig 14609 bp, 5 predicted proteins | sample 23_EM_MG_FD_194515 | JGI IMG/M metagenome (GOLD analysis project Ga0307517, IMG submission 194515) | Populus trichocarpa ectomycorrhiza microbial communities from riparian zone in the Pacific Northwest, United States - 23_EM | ecosystem: Host-associated > Plants > Roots > Unclassified | place... | reverse complement strand
GATATTTTACGTGTCAGCCAGGACATATTATCCATTTTAAACCTTTAACAAAATGGAACATAAAATCATGAATTGCAGCAAGCTAGGAGAATGCAGAATCTGGACATTTTCAAGAAGATTTTCCTGTGAATTAGAGAGTAAATTGCTGCATTTGACCTACGAGCTCTAGGCCAGCTCTCGGAGATCTTTCATTTCCAATCTTCAAATAGAAATTAGCAGCCACAAGAGCAAGAGACCTGGATAGCAATAGAAGATTGAAAACGAGAAAGTAATGGGCACATGTAACTGGTATATATGTAAAGAAAGGAGAATAGCAACCAGAAAAGAAGTAAACTAGTACGAGCATCCCGTTTATTTTTTGGGGGCAAGTGCCCCACAAGCTTGAAAAGATCAGAGCATTTTGCAGCTTAAACCCTATGCAAGGCTCTCTGATCGGTTGAAGACATGAATAGACTCAGTTGCTTAATTTTTAATAATCAAATAATAAGGCCTGTGAAATTGTATCTCACCCAAATCTGCTGGCAGCACATTTAGAACGCAAAAATAAAAGAAAAAGGAAAAAGAAAATCTGTGCAGGCAACAATTCGAGATTCCAGACATATATTCAATAAATAAATAACGGATAGACCAGTTTGATGACCTCTTCTTTCTTTATTTGTTCCTTTTTCCCCCTTTCCCTGGCTAATCTGACGTTCTCTAGCTAGGTGCCATGATTTATTTCCAAGATATAATTGCGGGAACAGGAAAAGGTATTTTGTAAAGCAAACAGTAGCAAAAAAATCCAAAGCATGAGAAGACTTTTTGTGCTCAAGCTGATCGGAATAAAAAGTAAAGCTTGACAAAAGACACTATACCTCCAAAGCTGAGCTTGTTTAGAATTTTTGACTCCCGTGTCCCGCTCCACGCATAGCCTAATCAATCAAAGGCACGCATCAGCACACGGACTCGTACAGAAAGAGAACATGAAGAACAGCTCACCTATCCTACTGGATTAGACTTCATGGTTGAACAGAAAAAGGGAACAGTGTGAACTTTGAACTAACCTTGGCCAAAACAACTGGTTGAGGTGTTCTTCCCATTCTCACAAACGCAAGCAAATGACTGATCAAAACCTGTAAATCCACACAAGCCCCCACTGGTTTCGCAATCCTTGCATACATTAGAATAGTATGAATCATTATATTGAAGAGAAATCCCAAATTTCCATTTCATTGGATCCCCCTCACTTCCCCCAAAACTGTATACTGACGTATAAGAAGAGCATTGGAGCTTTGGAAGATCCAACGTATAGCCTGCTAGTTGAATAGGTGACTCGTAAACACAACAAGTTGAAGGTGGTGCATTCTGTGGCAACCCTATGCCTGTCACTCCCTTGCAAGAATATAGTCCTCTACATACACGGGAGCGCGACCCCATAGCACACAAATCTTCAGCTGGATCAAATAAAGGAGAATTGGTAGAGCATCCAAGCAAAACAAATATATTTTCCCCTGTTAAAGTGAAAGGACTAGCTCGATCCAGGCTAAAGCTTCCTGAGTTCTGCATTGAACTACAAGTAGACATGAAGGGATCTCTGATAATTAAGGTGCCACTTGAGTAATCGATATCTGAGACATTGTAAATGCCGGTCCCGGTAGAGAACTCTAGTGTGCCAGCGTTGCATCTTACATATCTAGCAAAGTCGGGGTGCCCACATCCAAATCCGGAGCCGAAGGGGTACTTCACTGATATCGTGCCACAAGTGTCATGACATGTGCCATTTATTGGGATAGGATTCACAGCAGCAGAGATGGTGAAATGGATGGGGAGGGAAAGAAGAATGCAGGTGACGATCCAAGCATTTGAGATGGATGGCATTGGTGAGAGTTAAGGAGAATTAATAATCAATAAGTTTAAAACACGGAGGAAACTTCACTAGAGAATATTGAAGTTATGTTTGGAAGGAGGGCTGGGTGTTCTTTTCGGTGGAGCTGATCAATTTCGAACTCCTTTTGCTTCCTAAAAAGCAAACCATACACATGTGGGTTCAAGCTGTAAAGCAACGTACATCCTAGTAGAAGACCCATCAAACAGTAAAGAAGAGAAACAAGCTTGATAATGTGAACAGGATTACCAGTAACTATCAAGTAGTTCCAGTGGAAGTGTAACAAGTTTTTTTGAAGAAAAACGATATTTTACAGCCCATTCAAACAGCGATATGATTTCCAATTTACAAGAATAACTAGAGTTTCACACTGGATATCAAGAATTCGAATATCTATTTCAATACAAAATGATACATACTAAAACACAGAAAGGTTTAAAGCCACTAAAACGAAATGTCATCCTAAAAAGCTAACAAGGTTTACCTTGCTTTCTTAGCTATCGAAATTTATTTAAGAGCTCAACAGAACTCTGGAATGGACAAGGAAAAAAAAACTCCCTACAAGTGATTGCTTCAGCTGATTCATCCATCAATAGTGAATCTAGTTCCAGTCTGGAGATATGGCCAAGTAAAATGCCCTCTCAAGCAAGACACAATAAGGAAGTTATGATGCAATTGATTGAAATAAGCACTGCACTAGCCTCGCCACAGGAGACAGTCCTTTACAGTATCCTGTATCATGACTAGAAGCCAGAGGGAACTCAGAATTATCTGGAAGCTAGTCCATTCACATCATCCGAATAAAAGAATACAAATTTCATTTCCCTAAAGATCCTTCAAATCACTTTCATTTGATTTTGATGGAATTTAAGCAAACAGAAATCCTTGCAGTGTGAGCAGATTTTTCAGCAAGCTGCTTCTGCATTCACCATGCATTTGAACCAGCCCGATTTTCAGAAGCATTCCTATAGCCCACAGTCACATATCTTGGCAACATTCATGCATTCAAACCAGCCCAATTTCAGAACTACTCTTGTTCCCCAAAGGTCATGCATCCCTTCCAGTTTAAATGTTTATACAGCCTCTACTATGCCAAAAATTATATGCCAAGGGAATAAAGTACTGAGTGACTCTTATGTTCATTGGAAAGAGCTTAAAGATTGAAAGTAGGTGCTTCAAATTTGAACTCTAAACATTGTGGTAAAACCTGCGAGCAAAAGCTCAAGCAGATAACTACCACGGGACATCCTTGAAACTCATGTATTTAGACCCACCCAATTCTTAAAAGCAATAAGTGCTTCCATTTTTCGGAAGTTCCTCTTTCTCAACTTTGATACTTTCAGCTTCTTATGACTCTCCATGAACGCTTGCTTGTACCTCCATTTATCCACAAAAATCTTCATCTCCTGAGATTTTTCTACGACTTGCATCACTGCATCAAAGAAACCTCCTTTCACCATAGCATATAGGAATGCATCAACCAAACTTTGATCAAATTTAATACCCTTCTCTTTATCCGGTGAGACCTTTCGCTTAACCTCATTCCAGAGCATCAAAACACCGAAATATTTCTCTGCAGTCACATACCCATTAATTAGGGACAAATATGTTTGGTCATTTGGTTCAAACTGTAGGAAAGTCATTCTTCTGAAAGTCCTCTTCGCATCCTCTAACCGCCCAGCTTTACAAAAAGCATGAATAATTGAATTCCAGTCATGAGTTTTCACTTCAACTCGAGGGTCCTCAACGATTTCATCTAAAAAAGCAGCCATTAGTTCAGGACGTTGTTTTTCCATTAAACCTGTCATAATTGTCAAATAACTTCCTTTCAATTCAGCTATTCCCTCTCTCATGTCCCTAAACAAAGTAAAAGCTGACTGGAAATCTTGGCTTGTCATTGATGCTTCAATTAGTGCATCATAGCTCCCCTCATCTAATTGAAGCCCTTTGTTGCTAATATCCATGACCAGCTGTGTAGCTTCAGCTGTTCTATACTCTTTGCAGTATGCCTTCAAGATTGGCAGAAAGACCCCAAGTCCCACAGAACCACCTTGAGCATCCATTTCATCAACAATACTGTGCGCCTTATCTGATAATCTAAGATTAACACAGGCACTAATAATACCAAACCCAGTTGATTTATCCGCAGCAATAGTTGCTGACTCCAACTTCTGAGCTTCAATGATCAAGTTTGCTAAACCCTTGATACCTCCATCTTTCATAAATCCTTTAACCACCTGACAATAAGTTTCCTCGCTAAAATTCAAATCTAGTCCACCTTGTTCCCTCAAACTACGTAGAATAGTTTCCGAAACAGCCTCAAAACTCCCTGACTTTACATACCCCCTAATCAAATAACTAAAAAATAACTTTTTATTCGAAAAACCAAAGCCACTCATTAAACCGTTTAACTCGATTATCTTATCTTGAAACCCCTTCAGTGCATACAAATAAGCAAGAAACCCAAAACTCAATTCATCAGGCTTAATACCCAGCACGGACATAGTTTCAATAACCTTTTCAGCTTCACTAACAGACTCAAGTTCGCAACAACACCCTTCTAGAGCCACATTACAAGCATCCATATCAGGTTTCATAAAATCCAATTTCTCATCAATAGCAATTCTACAACTTTCTTCAAAAACTTTCAAAAAGGCAATAACTTTATCATTTTTTCTACTAATTTCAATGAGAATATCACCCCACAGTCGAAAAGGCATAAAAAACCTGTTCTTAAACATACATTTGATTAAAGCAAAAGCAGGGGCAGCAGTATTGGCACGTACCATTGAACCAAGAAACAGTTGTACCGTTTCAAAATCTAAACTTTTTGGGTTCTTCTCAATAACGTAAACAATAGAAGCAAATGCCCTTTTGAGATTGATGGTGTCATTGAGAGAGGAAAGGTGTGTGATGAGTGAGTTAGTGAGAGACTTGGACGGGAAAGCTGAGTTTGAGGTTAATGACTTGAAAGACGCCCATGCCTCATTAGTGTTGTTAGTGATGAGGGACTTGTGAAGGGTGGATTCTAGATTGGTTATGTGATCTTGTGTTAAGATTTTCGGGGTTTGTCTGTTGGTGGTGGTGGCGGGGTTTGTGGTTGACGGTGGAGTCTTTTTAAGGGCAAAGATGGTGGGTTGCAAGAAAGAGTATAAATTTGGGATTTCGGGTGTGGTGCTGAAGGATCGGCGTCGAAGCAAAGGGAACACTCTTCTCAACATTGTTTGATCACTGCGAATGTGTGACTTCTGTGTGTAGCCGCAGTTTTTGTTAAATGGATGGGAGTGAATTTTAAATTAATAATCTATTCAATAGGTTATCAACAGCTGGAATAGCTCAGTTGGCTAGAGCGTGTGGCTGTTAACCACAAGGTCGGAGGTTCAAGCCCTCCTTCTAGCGTTGAAAAGCTTTTAACAAACTTTTTGAAAATCATTTGATTTGATCTTGAAAAATTTTGACACTCGATCGTTGGATTTTTATGTTTTTTAAAATAAAAACTAAAACATTTTCTGTTTTTATTTCTTTTTTAAAAAAAAAGAGGAGAATGATACCAAAGGTGGCCTGATATTTTAGAGTTTTCAATGATCAAATTAATATAATATTTTTTAAATGGATATGAGTTCAATCAAACTTTTATAAGAGCATTAAATTAGAGTTTTTAAGTTTTTCCAAATAAATCCATTCCCTCTTGTATTTCTTCAATACTCCATGACAAAATTTAGAAACTTGATATTTGTGTTTTTTTCAATAAAAAATTATAATGAGTTTTGGTATGTGATGAAGTTGAGAGAAAACTTATATAAAATTGTACTTTTTATAGTTTGCGGGTCAAGATTTATAAGTTAGATTTTAAGTTTTGTATTTGGATTTGAGTTTTTTTTTTTAACAAATAAATCTCGTGAAACGAGAATTCTCTTATGCATAGATGGGTAATGATAGGAGAAAGATAATGTAAAGAAATTTGATTCTTGCAACGTAAGAGGAAGTCTTGCAATGCAAATATAGAATGAAGAAAAAATGTAGAGAAATATCTGGTATCATAAATTTGTGATCTAATAAGATTTTTTGTTTTATACAATGGATAATCTAAAATATTTATAAATCTTGGTCGTGTTGACTCATCTTAAATATAAAAAGTGATATTATGATCTATCGATAAAAATATTAGTATTCATCATCAATTGTAGTGCTTGACATTGTTATTGACAGAAGAGTTGGTAAATGTCAATGATATGTTGATGACAAATAAATAAATAACTAAAACAAAAGGAGGATTTATTATAGTCTCTCTCATATTTTTCTATTAATCGCTTCAGTGTAATAATCCTTTTGTCCTTACATAAAAAAAATTGCATGCCTTTGGATCATGGTTATTTGGGTATCTTCATAAGGTGCATTAATCATTGTTGATTTGTTTTGGGGTGTTTCTATTTATGCAATGTTGTGTGAATAGTAAAATAAACAAAATACCCTTGGTAGTAAAAATACTGGTGGTCTCGAGCAGGGGTATTTATGTATTTTTATTTTTTATACACTGTAGAATTATGCATATACATTTGGATGTGAGACATTTAGTTCATTATAGTAAGGGGCATTTGGGTCTCTTAGCCTAGGTTTTGTTGTTAATTATAAATTTGGTTTAGAGTAGTAACGTAATTCCCCTTTAAAATAATATTTTTTTCAATAAAAAGTTGTTGGCGCGTATTTTTTGAAATCGTTGCATACTTTGAGCGGCGCGTGCGGCGGTTTCTAACTGTTAAATTTTTTTTTTGCCATCTTAGTTGATTCCTCTCTATCTCCTTTTCCATTACAGATAACAGGTGTGCTCCAAATGTGCCCGGTGTATTATCAGTGACCTTTTTTTTTTCTTCTTTCATTTCTCTTCTTCTACCTCGGTAAATACACTATGGTCCTTATTGTTATTGTTTAAATAAGATTTTTTATTTTTTTTTGAAAAAAATACATATAAAAAAGCATTGATTAATTTTTAAGGAAAAGGCCAGCGTTCATGACTCATATAGTAATGGCTAGCGCGTCCCACATTTGATCCCTTAATTTGTTTTTAATTTTAGATGTCATCCACCCTAATTTTCTTTGAAAAAAAAAAGTTAGATGGCATGTTGTTTGATATTGACAAGTTTTGTTTGGAAAAAAAAATTAAGGCAAAAGTTTTTTTTGATAAAAATCTCATTACTAAGCTGAGTTATGTTTTTCCATTCATGATCTTAAAAAACCATCCTGAAATCCAAAATCACTTGGAAATAAATCTCAGGAAACTTGATAAACTCCTTTATGACCTTAAAAGATTGTTCCAAAATCTGAAATCAACTCAAAATAAAAAAAATTTTACCGAGTGAAGATATGTTTTTCCAGGCAATTTTAAGATAAAAAAAACACCTAGAGCTCTTCTTGTCAAATGGGGCAATTTAATATCAATATCAACTATTTTTATAGACAAAATCAATGCTAAAATATTTTTTTTTCTTAGAGTTGGATTCCAACAATTTTATTTCACTTCTCTCAAATCAAGGATCAAAAAATAAAATAAAAATGAAATCCGAGACCAATTTGATTTTGCCTTTAAATTTTAAAATCTAAATCAATCCAGTATTTATAATTTGAAAAGTTTAGCGATTACAATAAACACTTCGCAAAAACTTTGATAAAGCCTATCATTCCCTCGGTATTTGTCACTTTAGTCTTGCATTTTTCAATCTCGTCATTCCCATACAAATTAGCCTACAATTTAATTTAATAAGAGTCACAGAAAGTCAGTCAGTGCTATGCTATTTCCCTCCACACCTTTTACATTTACCCGTTACTTATAATTAATTGATACTAAATAATGAATCCTTAACAGCGAAAAAATTGATGAAAAAATAAATAAATTCCATTGCCCTCAATATGCATTGCACACACAACAAGAAAAAAAACAGATGATACTTGGAGATTTTTGAAAACCAAACAGATCCTGAACGGTAAAAAAAAAAAAAAAAAAAAAAGGAAAAGGAAAAGGCCCAGAGCATTCAGGTCAGCTGCTGATGTATTACGTTGAAAACGAAGTCGTTTTCAACGAATAATAATACATATTACATAGGCAGCCAAGGAAGGAGCTGAAGTAGAGCAGAGTATCGAGTCCAGTCGAGTCAACTCTGTGGATCATCATCATCTATGGAAGAAATAGTATCAGCAAATAAAGAGACTAGATCATCATCATCATCAAAATTTATAATCGAAGAATGGAATGGATCTTCTTCATCAAAACTCTTTAAAACTGCGACTATAACTACTTCTCCTTATCTATCCATCCAGAGGTCACCTTTATATATATATATATATATACCTTCACTTCTCTTTTGCTTCTTCTGTATTCATCATTTTGAATTGAATCATGTTTAATGCGCAGATCTGGAAGTCGTTTTAATCACGTCTGGAGACGAGTCCTTCAAGCGTTTGTACCCGAGGCAAGCCCTCCCCCTTCCCCCCTTTCTTTTCTCTTAATTCTTCTTTGGCAAAAAAACGAAACAAAACAAAATTACTATTCAATTTATTTAACTAATTAATTGAAATTCCGTTGGAGTGAGGGAACGCAGGGATTTCCAAGCAGTGTAACACCAGATTATGCCCCTTTTCAAGTATGGGATTCATTGCAGGTATTATCATTAATTTATGAATTTTATGAAAAAAGAACCTTCCGTAGTAATTTATCATAGCTGATGAATTGATGGCTTGATTTGGTTCTAAAGGGTCTTTCAACTTACATAAGGACCATGCTTTCAACACAAGTAAGCTCTATTTGATCACACTTGTAATAATCATATGATTGTCAAAAAAAATATATATATAAAAAAAACTTGTTTCCTCAAATTGTGTTGAAGGCTCTCTTGAGTGCAATTGGGGTTGGTGAGAAATCAGCTACTGTCATTGGTGCCACATTTCAGGTACTATAATAGTTTTTTTTTTATTTTTATCTTTGGCTTTCTACTGCTACACAGATAATATGAATTGAAGTTTTTTGAAATTTGTGTAGGGCTTTTTTTTTAAAAAAGTTTATAAATAATATTGAGAACTGAGTTTTTGTTTGCAGTGGTTTTTGAGGGACTTAACTGGAATGCTTGGAGGCATACTCTTTACATTTTACCAGGTTTATTGTTGCATACTTTTGTGATTGCACCCCTTTTGTTTTTCTGGTCTCTGGGGATTATCTTAACTCTGGATTATCTTAACTCTTTCACTTGTGAAGTGCTCTAGTTTTCCTGCCTAGTTAAAAATGCTCTAGGTAGAGTTTGGCGATTGATGCAAACCACCTTTTCTTTTGTTCTTTCTTTCTTTCTTCCCTTTTTCTTTTTTTTTTTTGGTTCATTTCAAGATTATATGAAACTGGGTAATTTTGTGTTTCTCAGGGCTCAGACCTGGATAGCAATGCCAAGATGTGGCGTTTAGTTGCTGACCTTATGAATGATCTCGGTATGCCCTGCTGTCTCTCTCCTTCTCCAGAAGGTGTACAGTGCACACACAAACTTTTGCTCCATATTGGCATCTGACATTCTATTTTGTAGTTATTCTCCATGGTTTCTCAAATTATTTTTTTCCTTATGTCCAAAATTTATGAGAAAGTTTGTCAATTTGGCTGCAGGAATGTTGATGGATCTTCTTTCCCCTTTGTTTCCTTCCGCTTTTATTTTTGTTGTTTGCTTAGGAAGCTTATCAAGATCTTTCAGTAAGTATCCTCGCAGCTTAAATGCCTGGTGTGGGGACCTGTAGAAATTGTCTGAAAACTGCTTATTAGAATTTTTGTTGTGTAATTATTTATGTTGTTGGTCATAGTGATAATGTTAAGGCCAAAAAAAGAAAAAAAGCCTGGTCTGATTCTATCTTGCTAATGAAATGGTTGATTAACTATTGCTGGCATTTATTATTTAAAAATATGCAAAAGAAATATGAAGCTAACAATAGAATTTAACTAGTTTGCTACAGTATATCTGACACACCTGCAGGATAGAATATAAAAAATTAGATAAACATAAATGCTCAGTGATCATCATTTGATTTATCTCCTTTTTCCTTTTTCCTTTTTCCTTTTCCTTTTCCTTTTCCTTTTTTTCTATCATTAGCTGGTGTTGCTAGTGGTGCAACTAGAGCTGCTTTGACTCAGCATTTCGCCCTTCAGAACAATGCTGCAGATATATCTGCCAAGGTACCAATACTGCTATTCTGACCCTTGCATGACAACCTCAAGAGATTTTTTGGTTGCTACTACAGCTATTGACTCGCTCCTATATATTTATAGGAAGGAAGTCAAGAAACAGTCGCAACAATGATTGGCATGGCCTTAGGAATGATCCTCACTCGAATAACAATGGGACTCCCCCTAGCCATTTGGTTTTCTTTTCTTTCTCTCACCGTGTTCCACATGTATGGTAAGCTCTTGTGCTATGGTTTCCGCTATGGTTTCCGACATAGAGAATTATTTCTGACCAAGGAACATACTCACCTTCAAGGAACAATCAGGAAAATTATACATGGGTTCATGAATGAGAATGACTTATTCATATCAATTTTCATGTTGTCTTTATGGCCGAAGAACTAGATCATAATAATCTCAATGAAAAAAAAATTGGCACCTAAATTGAAGGGTGGCAAGAGGTACACTTTTTCTGGTTTCTAGATCTATTTGCTTAGTTCAGCAATAGATGGACAGTAAGACTTGTCCTTTCATGGTGACCAACTCAGAAACCTATAGTTTCTCTACCTTCTTGTTTGCATAACCATGACTTATAATAATAAAATAGTTTTGTGGTCATCTCATGTTACATCTGGCTTCATGTCTGCAATTAATGTTTTCATTTTCATGTGCAGCAAACTACAGGGCTGTTGGGTGCCTTGCTTTGACTTCTTTAAATATTGAGAGGAGCGCTATTCTCTTCCAGCATTTCATGGAGACTGGCCAAGGTAATGGTTTTGTCAATAGTGGCTAATCGCCCAAAAAAAGGCAACAAAGTTCTGGCATGATCATCCAAATTGATTCTTCTTTTCTTCTTTTCTATTTTAATGAAAACTCACTCTACTTCATGAGCTTACTTACCTGATCTCACCTGTTGGCAAGCTGGAGGTGAATTTGTTTATCTATCTATTTTTCTTGATTTTGACGCCATTATCTGAATTTGTTGCCAGTTCTCTCTCCTGAGCAGGTCTCTAGAATGGAACATGTTTTACCAACATGGATCACTTCTTGGAGTTCAAAAAAGGTCAAGTTACTACATGCCAATGTGCGCTTGGGTGTGAGAGTTTCTTCACTTGATCACCAGGAAATGTGAGTTTTCGGGTAATTAAGTCATAAACTTTCCATTACTACAAGTTTTTGTTTCCTACTTGTACTATGTACCCTTGCCTTTTCTTTTTCTTTTTTTCCTTCTTACTTTTTTTGAATGACATTTATTCAGAGCAATTAGGTAGACAACCTTTTACTGAAAAAAAGTAGTTTTGTTCAGGTGGTGCTTTTACAATGGTTGTTGTAGAAGCACCTGAATAATTGAACTACTGTTTAGCATATTTCAAAGGCATTTCAAGTTAGGATTATGGCTTAAATCTTGACATATCTGCACACAAAACTGATCTGAGCTGGCTTCTGCAAAATCAGTGCTCTAAAACATTTTGTTCTGTGTAAAAAACTAACTGTTCAAGCAATATTCTCAAACAGGAAGGAGGTGTTGCTTTCTGCAGGATCTCATTATCTTAAAGGTTAAGATCTAGTTTCTACCTTCCAGTTTTCAGTTTTTAAAATCATAAAAAAAAAACTTTGAATTTTAATGGGAAACCTATTGCTTATTTTGCTTGTCTATGCTGCTCTTTTTAGCAAAATACTTGCTGGTGGAGAGGAAGGGAATCATCGATGTTATAATGCACAAAAATTCAACAGCTTCAGATGTCTTGCAATCGTTTATTCACGCTCTTGTTATGGCCAAACTCATGCAAAAAAGTTCATCTGTCTATTTGGAGAGCCAGTCATGGATGGATAAACATTATGAAGTTTTTCTTCAAAAGGTATCTCTCTCAATTTTTCTTAACTTCAATAAATTGCTCGTTTACTTGACCCTATGACCAAATTCTGAATGAGAACCCAGAATGGATTCACTTTCAGAATACCGCTGTTTCCCGCTTAATTTGAGTTCTGTTGCTGTTCTTCATCGAGGAACTTAGAGGCACATTTTGGCTCTAGATGATTTTTATTCTTTATCTGACAGCTACACTGAGCAGAACTTCAACCAATAACTAAAAAGAACTTGTAATTTCCATTCTGTTTCACAGTGCTGTGTCATAATTGGTCACCAAGTGAACCAGGAATTTTTACATGCGACTGAAATTTAATCCATCATCTTTTATTTACTTATTTAAATAAACATTTGTATCCCTACAAATGAAGGGCCTAATCTTACTACATTAGCTGATCAAATAATGTCCACAATTATGTTTTGAGCAATGTGAATAAATATATCCAGAGAAGTGAATCCATGATGGCTCTCCAAACTATTGCATTCTGAAGTTCCCTATATCACCATTCTTCATTGAAGAACTTGGAAGCACCGCCCTGCTATTATTTGTCAAGGTAGCTACACTATTTATAGATTAACTAACACATTTTGGTTCTTGTTCATTTCTATTCTTTATCTGGCAGCTAAGTTCATTGGGTTGGAAAACAGGGCGCCTTCTTTCCCCTCCAGTCATCTGGAAGGCGAACTGGACAGATGTTTCATCAGATGATAAAATTGACTAGGTAATACGTGAGTTCTGTTGCGTTATAATTGCAAGAATTGCAGAAATTGACGACTACTTCATTGACATTCAAAGCAAATTAATTTAACAATGTGGCCATCAACTGAGGCTTGATACTGCCGTGAACACTGAAGAGCGAGGCTTTTTAGATGGTACACATCCGTGGTGCCATAATATGAGAACGGTAACTCTTTGTCTTGAAGCAGCTCCGCTATAGATGCTCATGGTAGGCTTAGAATGATGAATTTTTGGTGTTTCCAGAATCATGTATACTTTAAAAAGTTGGATATGTCATTGGCTAATGGTCCAACGACCTCTTTTCTGTAGGAACTAGTAATATGAACCACTTTGATACTATATAGCTTAGCTTGACGATCTGGGATGCTGGTTTGCAGTAACCAGAGGGAACTTGTTTGAGGGCAGCACACCTGCTCCTGCGAATTGTTTTGGAGGCTATAATAGAGAATCAGTTTTTGCCTCCTGAATTTTGATGCATGTCCTCCGCAGTCATGTGGTTTGAATTTGTTACGCAGCCGAGGGGTTTTGTCACCCCAGATGGAGAGAGAGCGTTCCCATCAAAAGGATGTCTTCTGCATAAAAAACAGCCCCTGAAATTATTTTTTACATGCCGTTTTGCAGAAAAAACAGACCTGCACTGCCCAACATGACATATCGCTTAAGTGTTTGAGAGAAACTAGCACAAAAAAAAAAGTGAAGTGAAAATAACATCAGTTGCGTTTCCTTTGCTGATGATAATGTGAGCAATATGTCTTCCATACCGATGAGACCGCAATTGGGGATGGTCAAGGATGAGCCTGATCCATGACTTCAACATTCTAGGCTCTAGAATTACATCTGCAGCTCCTAGTTGTATGGAAAAATAAAAAATTAGTTGTCACCTTTTCTTATATTTTTGCTTCTTGCTTTGCTCTTTTCTCTTTTTTTATCCGTCGCTGGTTACATGGAAAGAGATCGATAGCCAGGTGCTCCCAGGGTAATTCCATATCCATATCCTCCAGAAATGTTTGCGTCCTTGAAAATTGTGAGTGTTTGTTTTCACGGTCCAAACCTGATTTTCAAAATACTTTTAGAACTGCTTTTTATCTAAAAAAAAATCAATTTTTTAAGCCCTTCTAAAACACTCTACACAACATTACCATGTATTAGGATATGAAGAACAACCAAACACATATCTAGGACATGAAGAACAAGGATTCCCCAAGCGTAGTCTGTAATAAACCGAAACCTGGGTTATTGACCGGTTAGATCCCGCACGTATCCTTCGAGCCCCAATTAAATTGACTGTATAGCTTGTTCAGGCCTGTAAAAATTCAGGCCGAGGCCTTAATTTTGCAACTTTTCATCTTGTGACGGAAAAAAAAAACGAAGGAGATGTGAAAACAGAATGGTTCGACCGGAATTCACACAGTTTCTCCATGATGACTCTGGATCTCTGCTTAATCGAAGGCTTCAATACCCAGTCAAAAGAATGAAACCCTAGCAAAATTCGAAGACAAAGGAAGAGGAAAAAAATAGACAAAATACTGAAACCCTGGCCATTGGAATACAGAACGGGGGAGAGAGCAGAGTGATCATAAACTTTGGATTGTCATAAGATATGGCTCGTATTTATAACCCGTCAGGTAGCCCCGCGTAACTGTTACGCTAATTAAAAAATTGGGCCAGATGGGCCTCAATTTATCCAATAAATTCGAGTGCTTATAAATTAATTCACGCTAGGCCCATATTTTCTGAGCCTTAAGTCTCTCCACCAAGAAAAAGGCCAACACAGTAGCAGGAAGGCCCAAAAAAGGTAAAACAAAATACATGCCGGGGTTAGCATTCTTTGCCAAAACCCACGAGCATGAAAATGTAGCAAAACAAGAAACGGAAGCACCCAGTAGGCAGAAATGGCCGAAGCACTTGTTGGCCTCTATCAATCAGCATGAAAATAGATTAATGATGAACTGTT
>Ga0307517_10008614_pt1 | contig 14609 bp, 13 predicted proteins | sample 23_EM_MG_FD_194515 | JGI IMG/M metagenome (GOLD analysis project Ga0307517, IMG submission 194515) | Populus trichocarpa ectomycorrhiza microbial communities from riparian zone in the Pacific Northwest, United States - 23_EM | ecosystem: Host-associated > Plants > Roots > Unclassified | place... | reverse complement strand
TTTTGTTTTTGTTCTTGTTTTTGTTTGTTTTTTTTATTTCATATTATATATTATCCCTTTCCCTTAGTTGTTACCTTTAACAAAAGAACATAAATAATGTAATAATCCAATATGCAACCCACAATCATATGTTAAAGTGTGTGTGTGTGAAAATGAAGGTTTAAGAATACTTGTTAAATGAGTATATGAGCTGAATCAAGTGATAACAATGCGAGAGTTTGTAAACCTGAATATTTCAAGAAGTATTCAGATAGACCTTGATAAGTATATTGCAAATAACCATTGGAAAATGTTTACTAAGATGCGTCTCAAGAGTCAATAAAATTCTCCCTTACTCTGCCATCCTAGTAATAACAGTTTTGTCAAATGGTTTTATTAAAAACAAAAGTAGTTAGTTAGTTAGTTTTTTTTTTTTGTCAACTACTACCCTCTCCCCCCCAACCAAAACGAGACATTGTCCTCAATGTCCTAAGGTAGAAAGATAGAGTATAGAAGACATCACCTAAAACAGCTAACACTGACAAACCTGAAACACACTTAAACGAATATTAGAAATAACAAAACATAAATATTATGCTATTAATAAAACCAAAAGACACAAATTTTTACAAACTAAGGCTTGAATCGTAGTTGTGATTGTGGCTCACATCTTCCCTTGGTTTTACGTCCAAGAACGGCTTAAACGCCCTCTATGGGTCGGGGATAGGCTTCCCATCTAGTTTTTTTAAAAACTAGCAAACATGGTCTTTTTTAGTCAAATTCCTAAGACTATGTCGAGCATGTTCTTTATGGAATTGTGGTCATAAATCATGAATTGCACGATGCACATCTCCACTAGGATGCGTCTCAAGAGTTAATAGAAGATTATCTAAAGACTCCTTACTCAGGCCATCCTTAATGAATTGTATTTAATCTTCACGGTTTACAGATACCATTCCTAAATAACGACATTGTGCATTACAAGTCCATCTGGCACATCGGTGACAGACTTTCAGTCGTTCTGCACGACGTTTCTTTGCAAAAGTGCTTTTACCTGTTCCAGGCATGTATGAAATGAAAGAATTGAAGGACTCACCTGATAATCAGACCTTTGCTTCAATTAGCCAGCGAATATCTTCAGGAATTCCATGATTCATTAACAACCTCAATCTTTCACACCTTGCATGGTAAATTTTTGCAATCGCATTTGGAGGCAAAGCGGGAAAATACTTTTTCAATTTTTCAAGAGTGGTGTCCATTTTCAAATGAGAATTGAAGAAGAGATGCAAAGAAAGGAGAAAGAGCAAAGAATTGCACAAATATATACATAGATATCAGTTATCATGGGAAACTGAAAGAACCAACTTAAGAGTCATGGAGTACCGTTATCCGCCATTTGACCGGGGTTGGAGAAAGACTAGCAAAACAAGAGTCACACCAAAAAGAAACACAAAAACAATGTGAGAAAAAAAAATATAATCAACCTTTATCTACAGGATCACCCAATTCAATAGAGTCATTTTCAACTGAAAAATTGTCAAAGTAAACTTTCAAACGATGTCCATTTACCTTGAAAACATTGTCATTCTTTGGATTCTCGATATCACAGGCCCTATACGGATACACATGTTTCACAATAAAAGGATCGCTCCATCTTGATCTTAGCTTTTCAGGAAATAAATGAAGTCGAGAATTATAAAGCAAAACTTTTTTACCACTGTCAACTTTTTGACAATTTTCACAAGTTTTGCAAAATGCATGCGTGTCCTTAAACATGGTGGGCCAGTAAAATCAACTTTGTATGATTTTTGCAGTTGTCTTTCTTGATGATAAATGATACATGCTTTAGAATGACAAAATTTAATGACATTACTTACCTCATTGTCAGGAATGCATCTTTGAAATATTTGATCAGGACAATATTTGAATAAATAAGGGTCATCCCAATAAAAGTTCTTCACTTCGTTCAAGAACTTTCTTTTGTCTTGGGTACTCTAATGAGCTGGCAAAAATCCTAAAGTAAGAAAATTGATATTTTTAGCAAACTAAGGCATTGAACTAAGAGAAAGTAAGGATTCGTCAGAAAAGTAATCATCGATTGGTGGGATGTCAGATGTCGAATCTATTGTCAATTTTGACAAATGATCTGCATCAACATTTTCGGTGCCTTTCTTCTCCTTGATTTCTTCTTGAGAATAAATCATTTGCAAATCTGCATATTCTTCAAATTTTGTTTTACTCACGGTAGATTCAAATTGGTCATAAACTAATTCTTCAGTAACATCTAATTCCTATGAATCATTATCATCTCCAGGTTGCTTGCAAATGTTAAAAATATTCATCTCCAATGTCATGTTTCCAAATGATAGCTTCATCAGTCCATTCCTACAATTAATCAATGCATTAGAAGTTGTAAGAAATGGACGTCCTAAGATAACAGGAAATGAATTACATGCTTCAACAGGTTGTGTATCCAAGACAATAAAATCCACAGGATAAATGAATTTATCAACTTGTACTAACGCATCCTCAACTATTCCTCTAGGCACTTTTACAGATCTATCAATAAGTAAAAGAGTTATAGAAGTTGGTTTTAACTCACCTAGATTGAGACTTTGAAAAACCAAATATGGAAGAAAATTCACACTAGCTCCAAGATCAAGTAAAGCTTTTTCAATTTTATGTTCTCCAATAAAGCATGAAATTGTAGGACAACCAGGGTCTTTAAATTTCAAAACATTATTGTTCTGAAGAATGGAACTTACTTGTTCGGCTAAAAAAGCTTTCTTTTTCACATTCAGTTTTCTCTTCACAGTGCACAAGTCTTTCAAAAATTTAGCATAAGAAGGTACATGTTTAATAGCATCCAACAAAGGTGTATTGATCCTTACCTGTTTGAAAGTTTGAAAGATTTTAGAATTATGATTGACTTTCCTTTGTTTGGTCATGACATAAGGAAATGGAAGTGCTGGTGGGGAATCAGTCATTGCTTTGCAATGTTCAAGTTCAACCCCTTCCTTACCCTTATAGACTAACTCATCTTCTTTCTTATAAGGTTTAAGAATGGGTTTTTCAATAACTTTACCAATGCGAAGAGTGATGACTAATTTGACTTGATCCATGTGTTGGCTTCTAGAGCTACTCACACTTGAATTGTATTACCCCTTTGGATTTTGTTGTGGTTGAGATGGAAACTTACCTTTCTCCTGAAAACTGAGAGCAGATGTGAATTTTGCAAAAGCACCTTTTAGATCTGCCATGGTTTGAGCATTTTGAGTGTTTATTGTCTCCTGCTTTTCAATGAATGCATGTAATGTTTCCTCAAGATTTCTTCTAGGAGGGGGAGCATAAGGAGGTGCATATCCATGAGAATTTTAGAAATTATGGTGTGCTTGAAATGGTGGCTGTGAAGTTTGTGCATTATTGTTATCACTCTTCCAACTGAAATTTAGGTGATTTCTCCAACCAAGGTTGTATGTTTGCGAGTATGGGTTATGATTGGGCCTTTGAAAACTGTTTAAAGCATGGGCTTGTTCATGGAGGCATTCCTTGAAAGAAGGCAAAGTTGGACAGTCATTGGTTGAGTGTTTATTGGTTTCACATATTTGACACACAATGTCTTGAACAGATTTTAATTGACCACTCTTTTTCAATTCTAGTGCCTCGACTTTTCTAGCTAAAGATGCAAACTTGGCTTGGAGGTCATGATCTTCCCTAAGGTTGTACATTCCTCCACTAAATGTATGAGATTGAGTTTTACTTGGTGCCTCATAAGTGCCTGTAGTGTCCCAATTTTGAGCATTTTCAGCTAGTAAGTCTAGGTACTCCATTGCTTCATTAGGGTCTTTATCTTCAAAACTTCAATTGCACATCAATTCCACCATTTGTCTATCTTTAGGTGTTAACCCTTCATAAAAATGTTAAACCAATCTCCATGTTTCAAAACCATGATGAGGGCAAGTATTAAGCAAGTCTCGATACCTATCCCAACATTGGTAAAATGTTTTTCCTGGTTTTTTAGTGAATGTGGTGATTTTGTGAGACGGAAAAAACTTCTTTAAAAATTGTTATTGCATTTCATCCCAATCATGAATGGATCCTGACCCAAGATTTTGTAGCCATGTTTTAGCTTTATCTTTTAATGAAAAAGGAAAAAGCTTTAATCTGATGATGTTCATGCTACAATTTAAGTCATTATAGGTGTTACAAACCTCCTCAAATTCTCTTAAATGCAAGTATGGATTTTCTAAATCTAAGCCATGAAAAGAAGGTAAAAGTTGAATAATGTCTGGCTTAAAATTAAAGTGAGATGCTTCAGGAGGGAAAACTATACATGAGGGTGCACTTGTTCTTGTAGGATTCATGTGCTCTCTAAGTGTTCTAACTCGATTATTCTCATTATTTTTATTATGAAGCGACTGATTAGTTTCTTCGGCCATATTTTCTGACAATGATGAGGATACCCTACAAAGTCTACCACTTAATGTACGTGACCAAACTCTCATGCACGTGTAGGAAGGGAATAAAAGGAAGAAGAAAACAAAAGAAAAAAAACAAAAAAAAAGAAAAAAAAAGTTAAATACAAGAAAAGTGAAAAAAAAAAATATTATAATTCATACAGGAATTTACCTCCCCGGCAACGGTGCCAAAAACTTGACACGATCAAAGAGTTGATGTCTTATCCCAAATGCAGGAGTGTCAAAGTAATAAATAACCCGGCAAGACCGGGGTCGAACCACAGGGAGGTTAACTGTATAAACTACAAATAAAGAAATAGATAATAACATAAAAGGAATTGAAGAGAGCTTTGATATGTGATATTGATGTAAGGATTTAAATAAATATAAAATAATTGTCAAGGTTAGAGGATCCACTAATGGTATTTCAAATAAGTATAATATAAATTTTTATTATTATTTAACTGGAAACCACACATAAAGGAGGTTCCACTCGGATTATAAATTGTTAACATGATTACATTAATTATCTTATTCGAGTAATGCCAATACTTGTAAATATTATCAGGTATTCATGGTGATAACTTATGTTAACAACATCAAGTTCCTTTCACGTAGGTATATTCTTCTAAACACCACGAATATTAGATTGCTATACTTTGAATATGTGAACGAATTGCATGATAATGATTCTGACTTTGCCGTGATTTATAATGCATGTGGACATTCAACTTTTTGTAAGTTTTATTTGATGGATGGTTACTTGATCAAAGAGAATAAATTGTGTGTTCCTACTAGTTCTTTGCGTGAATTGTTTGTTCATGAAACGTATAGGGTGGTTTAATGGGTCACTTTGAGGTTGCAAAAACCTGGGATATATTGCATGAGCATTTCTATTAGTTAAAGATGAAAAGGGATGTGTAATGAATCTGTGAACAATGCATTACTTGTAGAAAGGCAAAATCTAAAGTAGAACCGCATGGACTGTATACACCATTGTCTGTGCCTATTGAACCTTGGGTAGATATTTCTAAGGACTTTGTTTTAGGTTTACCTATGTCAAAGAAAGGTAGAGACTCTATTTTTGTTGTAGTTGATAGGTTTTCTAAAATGGCACATTTCATTGCATGTCATAAAACAGATGATGCATCTCATATCACAGACTTGTTCTTTAGAGAGATTGTATGTTTGCATGCCATTCCTAAGAGTATAGTGTCAGATGGTGAAGTTAAGTTCCTTAGCTACTTTTGGAAGACTTTATAGGGAAAGTTGGGAACTAAACTCTTATTTTCGACAACTTGTCATCCTCAAACAGATGGATAAGGTAGTGAATAAAACTTTATCCCAACTTTTACGTGTTGTTATTCAAAAGAATCTGAAAAGTTAGGAATAATATTTGTCTTTTGTTGAGTTTGCTTACAATAGAACTGTGCATTCGACCACTGGCTTTTCTCCTTTTAAAATTGTTTATGAGTTTAATCCACTAACTCCTATGGACTTAATTCCTTTACCTTTTAAAGAAAGGGTAAGTTTAGATGGTGAAAAGAAAGCAAAGATGATGAAACAACTCCAGGAGGGAGTTCGACTGCAAATAGAGAAAAAGAACAGATTATACGCTTCTAAAGCAAATAAAATGCATAAACAGGTTGTTTTCCAACCCGGTGATTGGGTTTGGGTGCACATACATAAGGAACGATTTCCTAACCAAAGGAAATCAAAATTATAGCCTCATGGTGATGGTCCATTTCAGGTTTCCATTGTGTCTCACTCCTATCAGACCTATTTTGGCTTTCCCGGATCAGATCTCAATCTTGATTGTGGGTTGAGTAACCACGTGATCACAAGGTTTGCATCAAATGTTTTGCAAGCAAGTGCGTGCAAGAAAAGAACTCCAAAGGCTTCAACAAAAGGCTAAGAATTTTTCATTAAACCTGTTGGTGATTCAAGGATGAGTCATCTTGAAGAGAGAGAGAATGATACGATCCAAGTAAGGTTAGATTCATATTATTTTGGCGTAAAATTTCTTATCATCTAGTTTTATGTTATTGAGCATAACTCCATATTAAACCATTGGAACAAGTCGAAACATCACTAGAAGATTCTAAAGGTATGTTTGTATGCTAAGGTGAAATTTCGGGTGAATTGGAGTTTGGAAAGGATTTGCGATATAGGTCAGAATAGACTTTATGAATTTTGTTATTTACTTCCTTTTGACTTGTGGACTTCCTATTTAGCAAGCATCATTTTCCTACGAGGACGTGAAAGCTTGTTTTGGGAATTTCCTAGTTCCACAAGGATCTTTAATGAGCTGCAACAGAATTTCCAAGTGTGGCAAGGATTCATTAATATTTTTAAATCCTTTTCTTATAAGGATTTCTTATTCATCCTAGTTACACAATGAAATGCGAGCTGGTGGTATTTAATGATAGATTAGTTGTTTTTTTTTTTTTTCTTTCATGTTTGGGCTTAAGTAAAACTTTGTTTTCAGCTACGATACAAGGCTTGTTTACATCACAGTTTGGGCTTACTAGTAAAGGTTTTTGGATCAGTTTTGTAAGTGGGTCAAATCAGTCCACTAGGGTAGATCTATTAGGGTTAATTATTCAAGAACTATTTAAACTCATGTAACCTAAATTTTGGCAGCCATTGATGAATATTACTTCTGAATTTTTCAATTTTAATGTGTGAGAGTGATTCTTGCATTCTTTAATTCTTGAACAAACTAAATCTGATTTATAGAAGATTAATTAGTTTTGTGGCATCGTTCTACTTCATTTCAATAGTGTTGGTGTCATGGGACATGTTTTCATTGTGTCATACACCTATCAAACCTATTTGGCTTTCCAAGATCAAATCTCAATCTTGATTGTGAGTTGTGTGACCACGTGATCACAAGGTTTGCATCAATAATTAATGAAGAAAATCTCCCTTTTTTATACCTACCAATTTAGTTTCTTTCCTAAACTAGAAGAATCATTAATTAATCCTTCCCAACTTAGAAAATCAGATTTGACAGCCCCCCTAACATCCTTTGTTGATTACGAAACTTCCTTCTTTGTTGATAAATATTCTCCTAAATAATAGAAAAAATAATGAATGAAATTTCCTTGAATTTTAGAAGAATATTTTGCTGATTTAAATCCTTATAGAATTAGAAATTCTATCATAAACAAATCTGATCTGATCCCAACATCTTAATTAACCTAAGCCAACTTTGGACCCCATGTGGCCCAAACCATATTCATTAATAGGGACCAAATCATACCTAAAATACACTCCAAATAAACTTTCTTTACTGCCCAAAAACATCTCATACATAGCCTCTCCTGATCTGGCCGAACTACTCACCAAAAAAATTAGGCCGAATCCATCATCCATAAGAACCTCAATCTGACCGAATGCATCTCTATGTAAAAACCCATCATGAAAATCTAAGGTCGAATCATTTACTGAACTGTATTAACCATAGTTTTGAAACTCAACCCGGTGGTTGACCCGGTCTAATGATCGGGTCACGGGTCAGATGGGTTGACCCAGGTTGATCTGTGTCAATCAAAAAAAAATTCAAATATGCAAGGCTTGCAAGCACCTTTTAACAGTGGTGAGTACTGTCCATAATGAGACCATAATGAGATTAAAAAGGAAGAATAATTTACCTCTAGTAAGACGATCAATAGCAGAATTAAGTTTGTCTTTGCTATTGAGAGTGTTTTGAGCTTTAGAGTCGAGATCCTTAATAACAGTGGCCAGCATCGTTGATAAAGCCTTGCCTAATGCATCACTGTGGCTGTTATTGGATTCAGATTCAGATTCTTGAGGATTATTTTCGTTGGAATCCGGATTTTCACTTGTAGAAACTGATGGGTCCATCTATGATGCTAGTCAGCAAGAGAGCCCATTGACGGAGGGGACGCTGTGTTTGGGATAGAGGCGTATTACGAGCAATTCTGTATGTTCATCTCTGTCTGTAATTAGGTTTTCTTTCTGTTCATCTTCATCATTTTGGCCTTTTAAAATGCCAATACGATGTCGTTTCACGGCTATGTATATATATAAAAAAAGAGGTCGGGTTTCAGCCGGGTTTGCCCGGGTCACCCGGTTCCGGGTCGACCGGGTTTCGCCGGGCCAACTCCCCGGTGGGTTTTTACTTAGACCCGAACCGGTCTCAGGCCCGGGTCGGCCAGGTCCCGGGTCGACTCGTCGGGCCGGTCCGAATTTCAAAACTATGATATTAACAACTAATCTCAAACATATATCTGAATACTTACTAAAAAAAAATTAAGATTGAACCCGAATCATATCCATGCGCAAAATAACTCGAGTTGATGTAGTGGACAATTTTAATGCAACAAATGCAACGACTTAAAATGCATTGAATTGGAGAAAGTCTTTGTCACATCGAGCCTTTCATTTATCACTACTAACAATGAATCTAAAATGCAGCCCTAAACGCATTAAATTGGGGAAGGATGCCAGCCCAACTCCTAAACCAACAAGAAATCTTCCAAAAATAATAGTCCATAGATGTGGAGCAATAGCCATGAATATATTATAACGCTAGTTGCTGATTGCTAATTTGGGATGGTGTAAGAAACACATTATAAGCACAGTTCATGGACAACAACTAATTCTGGGGTATAACAAATATATTATAACAAGTTGTTCATGAAAATGTAAATATCCTGACACAAGAACTTGAGACTAATTTTGTAGAATTTTGTTGAAGCACCGGTGGGTTTTAAATGCAACTTTTAGCTTGGACAAATAATGCTTTGAGAATCTCAAGATATACTCATTATTGACAATGACTCACAAGTTTTGGGTGCCACAGGAAGACATATCCAAGTACTATGACACGTTAAATAAATTTATGAAAATAAAATTCATCCCATTAATTTTTATAAAACATGTCTCTTCATTGGTGTGGTATTTCTACTCTCACCTTTTCAACCTCATTTCATCTTGCTAGTTTTCCTCTCTCCCCCTATCTCATCAAGTCATTTTTTGAATATTAAATTTAGGGTATATTTGTTTTGTATAAAATATTTTACAAGAAATTGTTTTTTAGGTTCCTTAATGCCTGTTTTCAGAAAATATTTTTATGTGATCAATAAAAAATATTTTATAGTCAACCTTCAAACTTAGTTCATTTAATGTGAAAAATATTTTTAGCTCAAGAAGTTTCATAAAATATTTTATAAATAATAACTCATTTACAATATCATACAACTATTTAAACCATCACCACTATCTCCCCCTATCATTGCCCATTTTTTACCACCATCACCACCACCACCACCATCTCCCCTCATCATTGCCTTTTTTTTACCACCACCACCACCTCCTCATTCACCATCTTCTTTTTCACGACCACCTCACCACCACATTCTACGCTACTACCGTCATCTCACCATCACAACTACCTCCTTGATACAGTTCAAGTTCAGCCTTGGATTCGTTATAGTAAACATTCAGTTATGTTATGTGTTTGAAATTAATTGTTGATACAATTTAGTATATGGTTCAACCTTAGATTTTTCATGATGGGTTTTTACCTCGAAATGCATTCGGTCAGATTGAGGTTCTTATGGACGATGGGTTCAACCCAATTCTTTTGGTGGGTAATTCGGCCAGATCAGGACAGGTTATACATGAAATATTTTTAGGCAGCAAAGAAAGTTTTTTTTGGAGTGTATTTTGGGTATGATTTGGCCCCTATTAATGAATATGGGTTTGGGCCACAGGGATTCAAAGTTGGTTTGGGTTAATTAAGATGTTCGGATCATATCAAATTTGTTTGAAGTTGATTTTCTAATTCTACAAGAACTTAAATCAGTAAAATATTTTCCTAAAATTCAAGGCAATTTCGTTTATTATTTTCCTTATTATTTATGAGAATATTTATCAACGAAGAAAGAAGATTCATAATCAACAAAGGATGCTAAGGGGGCTGCTAGATCTGATTTCTTAAACTAGGAAGGATTAATGAATGATTCTCCTAGTCTAGGAAGGAAACTAAATTGGCATGTATAAAAGAGAGAGATTTTCTTCATTAATTGTCCATGTAAAACAAGGAAATCAAGCACAACAAGTCAAAAGGACTTTATAATTAATTCTACATTCAAATAAGATTTTCTAGTCTATTTGAAACTTTTTAGGGGTGACAAATCTAATTCTAGCATATCTAGGATATTAATTTTAAATTTTTATTATTTTCTTCTTAGTCTTTGGTTTATTATTATTATTTATTTGGGTCAATTTTATAAGTGTACTCAAATCAGCCCATATATGGGGATCCATTAGGGTTATTTGAAGCATTATATAAGTGTTTTGTATGATGAAAAGCGGGTAGCCATGAATTTATATAATAAACTTGTGTTTTGCGGGATGCAATATGTTATCTTTGCTGGGACAAAGATCAAATCTGACTTATCAAGGTATAATTGACCTTGTGACATCATTCAATTTAATTTTAATAGTGCTGGTGCCTTAGAACAAGTTTTTCATTATGTCACACTTCTCAAACCTAATTTTCAACTTTCTTGGGTAAGTATAATTTTTGTTGGGGGTTGCTTGACCACTTGATCAAAAGGTTCGCATCAGTTTGAGAATAATGAACGAAATTTCCTTGAATTTAGAAGAATATTTTGCTAATTTAAGTCCTTATAGAATTAGAAAATCAATCCCAAACAAATATGATCTGATCTCAACATCTTAATTAACCCAAGCCAACTCATGTGGCCCAAACCCATATTAATTAATAGGGACCAAATCAGACCAAAAATACACTTCAAATATACTTTATTTATTGCCTAAAAACATCTTAAGTATAGTTTGTCCTGATTTGGCCGAACTACCCACCAAAAGAATTGAGTCAAACCTATCATCCATAAGAACTTCAATCTGACCGAATGCATCCCTAGGTAAAAACCCACAATGAAAAACCCAAGGTTGAACCATACATTGAATCGTATCAACATCTAATCTGAAACACATAACTGAATGCTTACTATAAAGAATCCAAGGCTGAACCTGAACCGTATCAAGCATGTATCAATACTAGCATGGATCCAATTTGTGGAAATGAATAAAAAAGTAAGACATATTGGAAAAGAATTCACGACAACTACAACGAAAACAAGCAATCTGACTGAATGCATCCCTATATAAAAACCCACCATGAAAAACCCAAGGTTGAACCATACACTGAATCGTATCAACTTCCAATCTGAAACACATAACTGAATGCTTACTATAAGGAATCCAAGGTTGAACCTGAACCGTATCAAGCATGTATCAACACTAGCATGGATCCAAATTGTGGAAATGAATAAAAAAGTAAGACATATTGGAAAAGAATTCACGACAACTACAACGAAAACAAGAATTTTATATTCGAGCATACATCAAGTTTCTAATGCATCGTTAGTTGACCATTCAACTAACAATGAATAAATTTTGTTTACACTATACGCAAATAAAAAATAAAAACTAAAGTGGTTTCACCAACGAAGATAAGGTATTGTTAATTTAAAAATCATATATTTAAATTCATTTAATTTGTCAACGTTTTTTAACTAATGCATTTCAATGTGCTTTAATATTAGGTCAATTGAGCGGGGATTGCATATAATAAAATTCAAGATCAACCATTCTTCGTTTGAACATTACTGAGAGAAATTGAAGAGCCAACCTAAATGGATTATAAAAATTCAAAAAAAAAAGTCCAAAAATGTTAGAAATGCAATTCCTATAACTTATTCTCCTCTTACTTAAAGTTCAATCAACTTAGAAAAATATGATGTTGTACTTGGTGACAACAACAATATGAGGAGACCGTTAGGTAGAAAGATGATGAAGAAGCAAGTTAAAAAAGACAAAGGTACCACAAGTCCCTATATTGGATCGGTCTTAGAGGATTACAAATAACACAAAATGAAAATGGAACATAAAAGATGGAAATTTATGAAAAAACATAAGCTTTAGAGAAAGAGAAAGCAAATGCAAAACATGACAAGGCAAGAACAGATCAAGACAAGATTGTTATAATGAAAGAATAAATTTTATAGAAACAACAAAAAGATGAAGAGAGAATAATGTTGATAAATATGACAAGCATGCTTTCATATTTGACTGAATATTATGAGATGCTGGAGATATTAGCTAAATGAAATAGTAGTGTTTTTAATTAGTATGCATTGTTTAAATTTAAATTATTTATTTAAGAGTATGTATTTTATTTTTAAATTCTACTATAATAAAAAAAAATAATTTTAAAAAATGTCATTAGAAAATTAGAAAATTCTTTAACATAATTTAAAAGCAATTAACAACATGAAATAACATAAACTTAAATATTCATATAATATATATTTTGAATGATAATAAAAAATAATAATAAAATATTTATGACTCATTATAAGAGTATTTTTTTTAGAGAGATATTACTTTCTAGCTATTTATGTTAAAACTAGATCATTGACATGTGCTATACTACGAGTCGAATAAAAAAAAAATTTAAAATGTATAAAAGACTGTTTAGACATTGATAATATTTTTTTTATGGTGGAAAAAATAAAAAATTAAACCAAAAGCAACTCGAATGACTAGTAAGTTTGACTGACAGCATATTGGATTGACTTGGTCAACTCAGGTTAGCATGTCAAATCCATGACCTGAGTTATAAGATCATGATAACTCAGTAGAAAACAAATCAAAATAAATTATGAAGCTCAATTCTTAATCAACTCAATGTTGAAGGATGGAATGAAAAAAATAAATGAATTAAAAAAATAAAAAACAACTCGAGTTAACCTATCAAACCAACAACTCAGATCATAAGATCGAGATAACCCTATAGAAAGCAAATCGAAACAAATTATGAAGCTCAATTATCAATCAGCCCAATATTGAAGGATGTGATGAAAAAAGAACATAACAGGACAACCTGATTCAATTCGCCAAACCTATGATCCAGGTCATGAGATCAAGATAATCTCATAGAAAAGAAAAAAATAACTTGATTTAACTAAGGTTAACTTGCCAAACTTGTTATTCTAGTAATAAGACCTAGATAATCCATATTAAGAAAATGAAATAATTACGAAGCTTAATTCCCAATTGACCTTGTCGGATCCAATGTTGAATGATGAAATTTGAAAAAAAAAATCAATTAAAAAAATAACACAAAAAACAACTTGAGTCAATCTAGGTTAATCTACTGAGCATCATTTTCGGGTTATGATGTTAGAGTAACATAATAAAAAGCAAATCACAACAAATCATGAAACCTAATTCCCAATCAAACACAGTATTAAATGATGAAATTGAAAAAAAAATTAATTAATAATAATAAAAAGAGTCAATTAAGCTAACTCGTCAAACTCACAACGAGGATTATGAGATTGAGACAACATAATAAAAATGAAATCCAATATTAAAGGACATATGACTAGGGTTATGAGACTGAAATAACCTCATAGATAAAAAAAAAAAAGAACAACTTGATTTAACATGGGTTAACATTCCAAAACCTGTGACTTTGGTCATGAGATTAGAATAACCCCATAAAAATTAAATCAAAATAAATTATAAAACTCAATTCCCAACCAACTCAATATTGAATTATAAATTTGGAAAAAAAATTAATTAAAAAAACACAAAAAAACTACTCGAGTCAACTCGGGTTAACCTGTTAAACAAAATTCTCGGGTCGGGACGTTAGGATAACCTATTAGAAAGAATAACAAAACAAATTATGAAGTCTAATTTCCAATCAACCTAATATTAAAGGATGAAATCAGGGAGAAAAATCTATTATGAAAAAGAAAAAGAAAACTAGAGTCAACTAGGTTAATCCGTCAAATCGATAACTCATGTCACGAGAGTGAAATAATCTAATAAAAAATAAATCTAATATTAAATGATAAAATTAAAAAAATATTGATTAAAAAAAATCAATTAAAAAAATATTGAGCCAAGTTAAAATGAGAATAGAACAATTCAATAAAAAATAAATTTAATGTTAAAAAATAAAATTTATTTTAAAAAAAATTTAATGAAAAAATTTTAAAAAATATTATTTTAATAAATAATATTTTACAATAAGCGGTAAAGTAGAATATGTTTGAATGGAAGATAGGTTTTTTTTTTTTTTTTTTTGTTAGGTTAATT
>Ga0307517_10008613_pt1 | contig 14611 bp, 8 predicted proteins | sample 23_EM_MG_FD_194515 | JGI IMG/M metagenome (GOLD analysis project Ga0307517, IMG submission 194515) | Populus trichocarpa ectomycorrhiza microbial communities from riparian zone in the Pacific Northwest, United States - 23_EM | ecosystem: Host-associated > Plants > Roots > Unclassified | place... | reverse complement strand
AACGGGATACTTCAAGAAGAGGTTTATATGGACAAACCTCCTGAATTTACTCATCTTACTCTAGTCTCTCATGTTTGTCGTCTGTATAGATCTCTATATGGTTTGAAACATGCTCCCTAGGCATAGTATAATCATTTGAGTGATTATCATTATCCTTTGGCTTTTATACTTCTAAGGTTGGTATGTCATTATTTATCATATATGTGGCTGGTGACGATGTCTGTTTGCTTGTATATGGTGACAATATTTTGCTTATATAAAGTAACTCGCTATAATATCCAAATTGCTTTTGAAACTTAGCTCAGAATTCAAGTTTCGGGATCTCGGCTCCATCCATTATTTCCTGGGCATTGCGACTAAATCCACATCTATGGGACTTATGCTCACTCAACACCAATATGCTCTTGATATTCTTCATAAAGCAGACATGTCGTCCCTTAAGCCTGTTGATACTCCCATATCATTTTCTTCTTCTAAGCTAGCAACGTTATCTGGTGATTTGTACTATGATTCTACATGTTACCGATAAATTATTGGTGCTCTTTGATATCTTACCTTCACTAGGCCTGATTTATGATATGGTGTGAAAAAAGTGTGTCAGTTTATGCATGCTTCCACTGCAGCTCATTGGGCTGATATCAAGTGCATTATGCGCGCTATATACAGGCCACAGTTTCCTACGGGTCTTCACATTCATTGTGGTGACACTCTATCTCTTCATGATTTTATTGATGCTGACTGGGCAAGTAGTGTTGATGATCAGAAGTTTACGGGTGGGTATTTTGTGTTCCTTGGTTCTACCACTATCTCATGAAAATCAATGAAAAAATGGACGATTGCTCGTTCATCTAACGAAGCTTGGCAGAAGGCTTTAGCTGATGGTACTACTGAAATCTTATGGATTCATTCTCTGCTTTCTGAGCTTCGTCTCTCGTTTGTTTCCACGATTACACTATGGTGTTATAACTTGGATGCAACATATTTATCGGTTAATCTCGTCTCTCATGCTCGCACTAAGCATGTCGAGGTTAACTATCACTTTGTAAATGATAGAGTTGCTAAGTGAGAGATTAAAGTTCACTTCATCTTTTTCAATGATTAGTTCGCTGATATTCTTATGAAACCTCTTGTTATTTGAAAATAATCTAATCTTAGAAGAAAAAAAATATTGGCACCTAAAATGGACGTTGCTGGTTATCGTTTTTAAACTAGGAGGGGAATGTTATGTTTTTTACATTAATATAAAATTGAAGTGCATGTATCATCAAAAACCATATAAAAGACTCGAATTTGGTAGCTCAAAATGCTGCATAATCTTTATCTTCTCGGCCATGTGAACCAAAACATCAGGGTCGTCGTAAGATACTACGACTAGTGAAAAGCACAAATTATAATAAATGTATGCGAGTCATTTCAAGTACTGCTGCCGTATATATCCTACCATAAAAGGAGGTTGCTTTTTTTATTTTTTAATCCGAAGATATCATGATAACAAGTCCAAAACCAATAGATTCCAATCGAGGATTCATGATGCGCACTTGAGGGTCTCCTCCACCTTAACCTAGCTCCGTATATAAGAAAGATCGAGTATCAATGCATAGCCAAGAGAGGAAGCGAAAGAAGAAGAGTCAACTGGAGAAAGAACGCACAAGGCTCGAGAGTGAAAGATGCAGACACAATTATTGAGACTCGCACACATCAATCACTTACATGCCAGAACCAATAAACATATTCTTACTTTCTACAGCCGCGAAGTGAGAAATGTAAAAAAGGAAAAAACAAGGGTTTTGCTTTAGCCGCGGGTTCCTGCTTTCACTAAATTTGAGAAGATGCATGGCTAGTGTTACACTCCAGCTATAAGCTAAGTAGCTGTGCTTAAACGGTTTACTTCTTTTTGCTAATCATAATTAAACAGTGAAGCTCTTCAATTCGGCTGTCATGCTTTATGCTTCATTATAATTTATTCTTTCCAATGATTATTTTGTTCTCTTAATTGATATGCAAGGATGAGTTGCTCGAGAAGCTGAGCAATCCCCATGCTCGTTGTCACGGAAGGAAATGCTAGATTCAACATGACGAAAGTTATGTGTGATCACAGCATGACTGATGCAAAGATCTAGCTAGTATTAGTTTGGCAGTGAGCACTTGTACCTAATTAGCAAGAGAAAATGACACTAGCTGAAGATTGTCACATCCTAGCTTCACGGGGTCATGTTCGATGATTCTGCATGGTCAAATGTAGGGCTGTTCAGTTCAGTTCTTGTTGGAATTTAAATCTCCTTTCAATTCACATCCGTCAAGATTTAGCCCATTCAAGAGGATTGTCACCACCAATGTCTTTGAAACACACAGAACTTGTTTCCAACATTCCACATTTTTTTACACTCACAGGACGCACGTCTATAAGGCATTTTTGTTCGGCATTAATTCTTCGGGCCTGTCCATGACTATAATATACGTTGTTTTTTAAAGTTTTTTTATTTAAAAATATATTAAAGTAATTTTTTAAAATTTATTTTAATATTAACATATCAAAACAATTAAAAATAAAAAAAATAATTTGATGTTCAATTTTTTTCCAAGATTTTGCAAAAACATCGCACAACCACAAAGACAAACGTTACCGTCCTGTCCTTGTATGACCTACCTCGAACTGCCACACTTCCACAATATTACAGCATTGTGATAGGGCTTGCAAAACCCGATAGATTGCACTCCATATAAAATCCAACCCTAAAATTTTAGAAACTTGTTGCTCTAGGTATACTTTCTAAAATTAAGCCTATCTTTTCAAATCACACCAATAAAAACTATTATGATATCAGACACATTGAATCTATAAAAGTTGATCACAAACACCTGTACGTGACCTAGCTATTTTATTAGAAAATATTCAACGACCAGCAAAGGAAACCGGTTAATTATATTACTGCTAGGATATTGAATTATTTTCAACAGGGTTTACTTAGTTTCGAATTTTTTTCTCAAAAAGGAAGGCTATAATACAGTAAGCTGGCTATTTAAATAAACATGACATGGTGATTTCATTGCTAAAACACAGTCTACGAAATATGACAGGCTACTAATTACGGTTTAGCTGATGATCCCTAATCCCTAAAACGAAGATTTCCACCCATTTCTGATATGTCTTTTCTGAACCAATACCAGGAGCAGAGAATTCATCGTACCTTGGAGTGAATTATCATTTGGTAAATAGAAAGGGTTGATTCTAGGCTGCTGCCACAAGTCATATATGGACAAGGAGTCTTGAAATTAAGGGCTTCGTGTCGGCGATCGCTAAACAAATCATTAGATAACGTGCAATGGACAAAGGATTTTGAGCAAGTCAATTGTAAAGAAAATGGGCACTTGTTTCCTCGGGCCCCTAATTAGCAATACTAATTAACTTCAACTTTTCAACGATGTTCGGCACTTTGAGCGTGTTTGGTGTGGTTGCGGGTGTTTTTCAAATAACTTTTCGTGCCAAAATGCATGTTAATGATATTTTTTTATTTTTTTAAAATCATTTTTGACATCAGCACATCAAAACGATCCAAAACGTACAAATCATATTAAATTTTAGCAAAAAAAAAAATTTTCAAATTTTTTGAGAACGCGGGTTGAACCGCGTTCCGAAACGCATCATGGTTTTTCAAATTCTCGTCCTCGCAAATATATTAACTAACTAACTAATTAATTAATTAACTAGACTTGCTTATTTAAATTCAAGAGAATATTAGGATGGTTTTTTTTCTAAAATCTTGGTGTATGTCCGGGAGAGAAAAACTTGCTCTTGATATCTATAAACTACAGTGAAAATCTCCAGCGCTAGAAAAATATTGATGTATAAATTAGTATTCGTAGTTCAAAAAACTAATTAATTATTTTCTATGTTATAAAAATAATAATTAATAACTCGTATGATATTAATCACACTCAATTTAATATTTCTTATTTTAAAAAACCTTTTTTCATATCCAAAATACTCCATTTCACCTAATCTTCTCTTTTTTTACAAATTGTTTTCAAGAAAACAAATAAATAATAAGTAACATAAAAAATGAAAAAAGGACTGATATATAAACAAATTTAAATCCAGGGACTGGATATGTAGTTTCTAAAACTACAATGATTAGCCAATTACTTTCATTGAATCACAAGTACTAAATTATAATTAGCAGTAATAATCGGCACGTACTGTCAAAATTAGTGAGCGCCGTGAGGACTAATACGCGGGGGCGTTTTGTTTTTGCTGTAAACAGTGTTTTGTGGTTTTTTAATTTTTTTGTTTGACATTAATTTATTTAGTTTTTTATTATTTTAATCTGTTATTTTTAAAAATAAAAAATATTATTTTTATTTATTTTTAAACAAAAAAAACTTTAAAAAACAATTATTTTCATAATCTAAACACTACAGTAAGCAGCCGGAGTCCGGCCGTACCTGTGGTATTATTCTCACTGATATCCAATTATTAGAGACCTCTGACCTTCGGTTCACGTGATGGTTTGATAAAGAAATTATTATTCTTCTATTAGCAAGCTAGCTAGACTTGAAAGCCTAGAGTCATTTTCTTTCGAGAGGGATAATTTTGTGGTGACGAGTCCATGGAAGCGATCGGTGCATTGCATCCTCGACGATAATGGATAGAGATTTCGATTTTAATTAGATGGGAAGCTAAGGATGGTTCTCTAGGCACTAGAGTTCAATTATTATGAGACTTTATCATCAGCAACTTACACTCATTATGGTTTTTAAATTATGAAGTTTTCAAATCTTTTTTTTAGATCCTGGTGGATGATCATCGATCATTCATCCCCTTTGCTTTCCAAGTTTAATCCCGAGATTTTCACAGAGATTAATTAATGGTAAAAATAATCCCTTTCTCAAATCATGAAAATTGACTAATTTTGGCTCAACGTTCATCGTTCTCTCGGGAATCAATGCTAATTAGAAGTAATTAACATTTAGTTTTATTACAAAAACGATTTCAAGAAGGCTTCACCCTACATGTGTGTGTTAAGTTAAAGTTTGTGTTTAATTCAAAATGTTTTTTATTTTATTTTTAATACATGCATATAAAAATTATTTAAAAAATATTAATTTAATATTTTTTAAGTTAAATATATTCTTGAAACCCCTCAGTCACACTTTCAAACACAAAAATAAAATTGCCTAATTGATTTCTTTTTATATTTTAAAACGAGTATAGTGAAAAATGCATCAATTATACGAACAATAGGATATGGAAAAGAAGTTTCAACTACACGGAGGTAGTTTGTGTAGACTTTCGATAAATTAACTAGTAAGGAACATGAAGAAAATGTGACTTGCGAGTTTTTCATGCGTGGGTTTTTCATTCATCCAAGCAACCTAGTTTAGTGGAATTAAGAATCAATTAAAAAAAAAAAAAAAAGAGGTTCTACTGAATTAAACATCAGACACTACTAAGCATTCTCTAACTCTAGGTGAACTTGTAGTAAAATTCTTTTAAATCGTGTTTATTTATTGCTCGTACCATATCACAGGGAATAAATACAAAAGATATATATATGAATATAGCATAATATAAAAAATAAATAAACATATTTAGTTGAAAAGATAAGTATGAGAACATGAAATGAATATGTTTATGTGATAATTTTAGAATATATTTTTGTATTTTTAAATATATGTTTGGTTGTGTGGTGAGAAATATTTTTCAATTAAATTATTTTTACAACAATTTTTTTATATTAACACATCAAAATCATTGAAAACATCAAAAAATATTAATATAATATATATTTTTTCAAATAAAAAAATAAAAGTTACCTCTAGCCTTAAAACATTAATGTTTTAAGTATAAGAAAAAATATTCTCCATCCGTTTTTTTATTTGAAGAAATTAATTAAATATTGCTGAAAAATATATAAAAGAAACAACTGGACTCCACCATATTAGAAGGAGGTGGTGTTAATTATTATTTTCATATCTGTAAGAAATTGGGTGATTTTCAGGCACCCTTGCCTTGTCATATCTAAATCAAATGTGTTGACCTTTAATTAAATTGACATTAAAAACACAAGTATCCAGTTTACAAAACTGTTTTTGTTTCTCGAGTCAATGATAAAAATGATTACATGAAGAATTTCGAGTGTTTGAATACGAGGAATTGACAGGCAAGAAAATCGGGAAAAAAAACATGGAGAAAAGTGAATGATTTTTTTTAAAAAAAAAACGCTATTGAATTTACGGTAAAATTCCTAGCTTAGCTAAATTAACAACAATTGTTACATTTATTGTAGGACTGACGTCTCTGACCGTTGATCTAAAATACGTGTCAGCACAGAATTGTCTCAAAGAGGTAATACGTACAAGATGTACAAAGGCGAAACAGTGGCATTCTATTTTTATTGGATTGCTTGGAGACCGAAAATTTGGAGTAAAATCAATCTTAATTACAGGATCGAAAGGGTCAGAAAAAGTACTGAGCGGGTTTTCCGGTGCAAAGGACGAATAAGCAAAAGCGGATGCTCTGCCACGTGGGTCCACTATTTCCCGCTAGATAAAAATTGAATGGCTGGGATTGAAACATCTTTGATTTTAGGTACATTGTAACTGGAAGACAACTGTAGAGAAGTGCCCGGAGAGAGATTTCCTTTTGTTCTTTTCTTTTGTCTTTCTTTTTATTTATCTACAAACACTCCAAGAAAAACACTAGGAGCTACTGCAAGGAAAGAACCAGAGAGTAATTGAGGAGAAGAGAGAGGGAAAAGTAGGTTTGTCTTGAATGAGGTGAGTGTAGCAGAGTGGGGAGAGCAGCCGCAGCAGGAGCAGTGCAGTTACCATGGCGGCGTTGCAGGGCTCTAATTCCGTGCCATTATTGCTTCATTAACATTGAAGGAGAATTAAAGAAAGCTGGCCTGGCGTGGCTGGCTGGATAGTTGTCTGGCTGGTGGTTGGTTCTAGGATTCGAGCCACAAGTCAAGAATAGTATAGAGTACCCATCCCCTCTTTTCCTCTCTAAGTATTATATATACAGTTAACAAATTCTTGAAAGTTTTACCTCTTCTTTAATCTCCAACAAAAAAAAAGCTGCAAAAAACTTAGTCTCAGAGAGTCGTCAGAATCATCAAGAAGTAATATCAGATATATAACCAACCAACAGACAAACTCTCAGTTAATTGAAGTTTCTCTTAAAAACCCCACCAAAATTCAAGTCTGAAAAAACCCAAAAAGCAAAGCCAGAGCGATCTTGCAGAGTTTTCAGAGTCACCACTTTCCTGATATTGAGTTATTCTGATATGGATTTTTTGTCTAAATTGAGGTTTGTATCAGCTTTTGGGTGCAAGAAATGGCAGGGTGGTTCTATCTAGGTGAGAGAGAAGGGCCATCAAGCAAACAAGATCAAGAGAAAGAAGTCAATAATAGTAGTTTGTTTTTGTACAGATCATCAAACGAGGAGATCTACAACAACAACAAGGGGTTTGAGTTATGGCCGCAGTATTATCCCCAGCAGCAAAACATGAACAGCTTCTCGTTTGGAGTGGGTCCTAGTCGAAGAAATTTCTCTGATGATCACTCTCCAAGATCAGGTTTTACAGTGATGAGACAAGGAGGAGGCTTAGGGGGAGGAATGAACTGTCAAGACTGCGGGAACCAAGCTAAAAAAGACTGTCCCCATTCGAGATGTAGAACTTGTTGTAAGAGTCGAGGGTTTCAGTGCCAAACACACGTTAAGAGCACTTGGGTCCCTGCTGCTAAAAGGAGAGAAAGGCAGCAACAACTAGCTGCTTTGCAACAACAAAATCAAGAACAGCAACAGCAACAGCAACAGCAACAACAGTTTCGAGGAGAGAATCCAAAAAGGCAGAGAGAGAATCAAGGTGGTGCTTCCTCTCTTGCTTGCACTCGTTTAGCCACTACCACGTCAGGTAAAGTTGTGCTACTACTACTTGTAGGAGCTCTCAATACAAAGAAAGACCAACGAAAATCACTACTCCTACAAATCTATATATGATGGTGGGCTTCTTTTTGTCCTCAAATCTTTTAATGGGTTGTGAAAAGAATTTTCAAGAAATTGATCACAGTTTAAGAAAGTTAGATAGAGATCTAGAGATCTTGAAGGAACAATTCTTCTAAGACTACTTTCAGATCCTGCTACTCAACAAGTCAAGTATCCTTCGCGTGTGTAAGCAAGTCCACCTCCATAGTCAGCCGCCCACCACATGCTTTTCCTTCTCTTTTCTCTTTTCTTTTCCATACCTTCACTGTTTGTTAGTAAAACTGACGATAAAAAAAAGTTCACATAAAATTCTTTGCTTTATGTTTCTTAGTTTTACTCAAAATATCCTTTGCTTTCAATCACACTAATTCTCTTCAACTCTGAGATCAATTAGGGCTTGAAATGACAGCATTTCCACCAGAAGTGAATTCACAAGCCGTATTTCGTTGCGTTAAAGTAAGCGCCCTGGACGATGCAGAAGATCAGTTAGCATATCAAACGGCAGTTAACATTGGAGGCCATGTTTTCAGAGGAATTCTCTACGATCAAGGTCCTGACGGGCGTTACACCAGTACAGGTGGTGAGAGCTCATCCAGTGGAGCACAACAACTTGGTCTTATAACAGCAGCAACAACTAGCACCACAGCAACTACAACAAACACTGGTAATCCAGCTGCTGGCAATACTTTGTTTGATCCGTCTTCTCTATATCCAGCTCCTCTCAATGCTTTTATTGCTGGTACGCAATTCTTCCCACCCCCAAGGTCCTAGCTGCATTCTACACTAAACCTATCCATTTGTCAAAGAACTCCATAAATTGGTGGTCTTGTAGTTTTTTTTTTTTTTTTTGAAAAATGCATGATGCCCTCGAAACTGAAGTAGAGAGAGCATAGGAATTTTAGAGATTAGAAATGGGACATTGCCAGAAAGGAGAATTTGGATGTTTTTTTTTTGGATTTTGCTTCGAATTTCAATTCAGATTTCATGATATGCATGGATTTATTTAATTTAATCTTATCCATGATGAATGCCTTGTTATTTCTTGTTTTTTTTTTTTTAAGTTTTCTATGTGGATTCGTGCAATGTACGTTTTTTCGCCTTTACTGGCGCTATAAAGCTTTTTGCTTCTCAAAAAAAAAATGTACTTTTTCTATATATAATTTTGCTGATCTCTCTCGTTGTTCATTGATTTCTTCATGGCTGAAATATATATTGAATTGATCGCTTTCTGGTTGGTGCTGAACTCGATGCTGCTTTTTTCCCGTTTATTGGCTTGCTTGCCGGATTTCAATGGGAAGAAATAGGTTTCGTGTTCTGCTAAGCAAAGAATTTTTTTGTTTCCTGGTAATAGTTTAGCAAGGAATTTAAAAACCCTTTTTATATATATTTAATAAAATCCTCAAAGATAAAACAAAATACACATGGGGGGCTTTGGAAGCCTTTACATGCTTACTTACACATGTAAAGGGAGGGTTAATTTTTACAGGCGTTTAGATCAACTACTTGTCTGCACAACAGCAATATTTAGCCAGTTGAATAGACGTGCATGGACGTGACCTAGATGGTAGAGTAGAAAACGTTGATTGTGATGATCAGAAATTTTTAATGCTCTTGCATGTGATATGTGTTCTGCCTAGGCTATAAACAATGACATGGGTTAAGATACGTGTATATAAAAATAGGGCTTGAAGATGCTTCCATAGATTGCTAGATTTGGTATATGGGAAAGAAATAGAAAAGTTTAGAAATTTCCCTCGTTTTGTAAGATCTGACCAATGGCATGTGCTCTCTCATTTTCTATCTATATCAAGATTTACTGCTCTAGATAGCACTTTGTTCTATAATTATCTGTTCGTCTTTGCTTTCAGAAGTATATGATTATTTGTTGTCCCTGCTTTCTGGTTATTTAATTTCTTAAATGCTTATGTGTATACATGAAATATAGGATGATGAATCATCCGATCTCCCTATATCATATCTGAGAATTCTGATAAATATTTCGGTGGTTCTAGTTTGTCGAAGGAGGACAAAATGCTTGCAATATTATTATTTTTGTGGTAATTAAATATAGGTATTGATGATTGCCTGATAATATATAATGCACGACATTTGAAATTAGTATTTACCATTCGAATTTCGTGCCTTGATGAATCCAGGTAAGTTTCTCTTGTTGCTACCTGGAGGGCTTACCTCAAATACTGGGAAGGGTGGGGGCCGGTTTGGATAGGAATTTAGAATGAAGACATTTGAATGCCTATATTGTTCAAGACATCTTGTCTTTTTAGAGAGATAAAATCTTGATCTGAAAGATAGAAAATTATTTAAAAATTTCTATACATGCATGTTTCTTTTATATATATATATATATATATATAAAATAATCTATACATGAAGTTTTTTCTGATTTAATTGCCTAGAGCAGATAGCTGTGGAACCCATGCTCGTGCACAAAAAGAATAGACGTATAATTAATTAGATATTACGATAAGCTTAAGCAGACACAATTGCATGGTGTTGGAAAACAATTACACAAGCTTAGTTTTTCTAGTGTTTAAGAATAGTACATTACAATTCACCCATTAAAATCAGCATTTGAGCATGAACACGTTAGCCGTTCGATCCAAGTCACCTGGCTGAATGAAGTCTCGCAATGAGTGCCTAGCTAGCTATAGCGACTGAGTAAGTTACTATCATATATTTTGATCACAATGTTTGTCGGTTGTAGATTTTAATAGGGAATTGGATAGCAATGTTGAGGAATTAATCAAAGCATGAAGAAAATGGACATGAAATCCAGCTAATAACACTTGAAATCAAACGTGAGACTACGGCAATTGCATGTGTTATGGCTTGCATTATTTGACTTCTCTCTTCATCTCGAGAGTATTAATTGTTTCATATGGCCCCCCATTAGTGTCCAGTTTACAACCAATATTTGTCATTTCTCTATGGAAATTAAAACATAGTTCGATGCTTGCCAGATGGATGTGGAATGGCAAATGTGATTCGATTACTTTGATGCATCCATGTGTTTCATGAAATAAATTCAGGATCAAAGTTACAGCGCTCGCGTATACACATGCATGCATGCATGCATGTATGTATGTATGTATGTTTATAGTGTGCATGCTTGGAATGGTTTGAAAGGTGTAATTAACAAGAGTGAGAGTTGGGATTTCTACATAAGATATAGACATGAGGTCTTATTTCCTTAGAATTTGCGTATATATTTCTACTAAAATCCTAATGATAAGGAAGTTAGTTCCTCGATCCATGCCATCGATCCAAGAGTTAATGTAGTAAATAAAAATGTGAAGATCTCACAATATATATACACGTAGATAATTAAGTAACATATATGCGTGAATGTGTACATATGTTCATTCACATGCTTTTAGAAAATTTAGTCCCAAACTCAACCTTGATCATATTAAAAAGAATATTCAATTTGGTTTTTTGACCAATTAAATAACCTTCGAAAAATTTTGTATTTTAGCATTGACCCTTTTTCAACTTTTATGATCTTACTAAAGAAAGTTTTGTGATTCCTTGTTTCCATTGTCGGTTAGTTTTGGTCACTTGCCGAACATTGGTTGGTTTAGATATCAAGTCAATTTGAAATTTTTACACCGGGAAGTAACATGGACGGTAGAAAGTAAAAGGAGAAACTAAAGGTTATCTCCTTCCTGTATTTCACTAACTTCTTTCTTCAAGGTAAGGTGTGTTTAAACTTTATTTCTGAAAAATTTTAAATTTTTTTGTTGTAAAATAGTTTTTTTTTCTGCCTTTTTGAATCATTTTGATGTAATGATTTAAAAATAAATTCTAAAAAATAAAAAAATTATTATTTTAATACATCTCTGAAAAACACTTTGAAAATCAATTTCTATAGCTCTCTTAAACAGGTACTAATATTAATTTTTTACTCTTAATTTATTATTTAATCTGTTTGATAATAATAGATTGTACCAAGTTGATTTTAATGGTATTTTATTGATTTTCTGAATAAATTTTACTATAATTGAATAAACACCAAAAATTATAATAGAAGAATTGCATAAAAAAATCAATAACCAGTTATTCCCAAAATGAATAATACAACCATCAAGGCATTTGCAAAATTATGCACATAGTAATTATAATTAAGGTTAGAAAATATGATAGATTAAAAGACCTTTTGAAATATATTTTGGGTAAATTATAACAATAAGTATTAAACTAGTAAATTACGTAAAAAATATTTTAATGTCATTAATTTGTGGGTTTTAGTGAATCAATTATAAGTGTAAAATAAAGCGTAAATTACAAAAAGTCTCCCATATATATAAATGAAATGTATGGATATATATTTATATTTTAACATGTAAGGATTGAAATGAAAGACTAAATAAATATTGTATGAACTTATAAGGATGGATTTTAAATATACATACCAAATGTCCTTCAAACTATAGAAAATATTTAAAACCAAATCGAAAACTATCTTTAAAAGTTCACAAATGTGTACCAAACTCACATCCTATTTTACCATATGTCAAAAAAATAAAATAACCATAAATAATAATACAAACCATTCCTACGTGGCATGATGGGACATTTCGTCCATATCCCATGCAGTATTTAAACATATTCGATATATTATTATAGATAAAAGTAGTTGAAACAAACATATTTTAGTAATGTTCTTACTTCTGCTAGATAATCGATATTTTAAAAGATAAAATCAGTATTTTTGAAAGAAAAAAAATGTGAAAAAAGGCAATATATAGTTTTCTTTCTTTCTTATATATATATATGGAACTGTAGAAAATAAGAGGCGATAATTATTGGAGGCCTGTCTTGTCCTCGTCAATATGAAATTGACTCGCTGGCAACCGAAAGGTAGACGCATCTACAGGATATAGATACCTAATTCATGAATGAGGAGACCTTTCTGTGTATATTGCTCCCACGAGATAATCAAAGGCAGAGGATCTTGTTCCTAGGTCTCCCCCACCTTTTCTTTTCAAGTATTTTGAGCGGTTTGTTTTTGTATTTTTAAATTATTTTTTATTTTAAATTAATATATTTTTTAATGTTTTTATATTATTTTGATCTGTTAAAAATAATTTTTAAAAAATAAAAAAAATATTATTTTAATATATTTCCAATAAAAAATACTTTAAAATATAATTGCTACTCACTTCTTAGTTCTTCCTCTTTAGCAAAGTAATTGACGGTAAAACAACAGTAATTTCTTTCCTTTCCTTTGCATAGATTTGCCTTGAATTTAAAGATAAAAATCGCTTAAATGCATCTGTGCTTTCTTTGGTAGACAATGCTGTATAATTATTAATACCTTTAATAATTAATGATCAATATCAAGGAAGCTATATATGGCAGCATCAATAATTTAATCTTTTATTGGACGCTATCATCATTAAAATTTGTACAAGGAAAAAGAATAGGCTCCTGTATTGTCTTGTCTTGGAAGGGTACTAATGCGGAAAAGTTGTTAAGATTTCTGTATAACAGAATTTGTACAAGGAAAAAGAATCAGCTAGCCAGTCTGTCGATTAATGGTGCTGCCAGATCTAAATATCATTCAATCTCGTTTGCATTTGAAATCACCACCATTTCTGCCAAAAAATGGTGGCGGCGATGTCAAATAAAACCTGGCCCGAACCCTGCTCCGGGTTGATATAGGTCACTGATTGATGCATTGGCTTGGGTTTGGTTTTGGTTTTGTTTTCTGCAACGTAACTGTGATAATTTCTCAAACTACAGGCTATCTCATGCACACCGATAATATACGACCGAGCACCCTTATGTACTCGAGCTTAATTCTGACTCCTCACCAAAATAAACCTAAAATATGTGTGTTACGTAACCGTATATATACCAGACACCAATACGCACTTCTTCAGCTTTTACTTATTCTTTAGCTTTGGAAAAAACATTTATAATACACAAGTCAGTAGAATTATTTTGTAATGCGTATGAACATTATTAATTTTGTATAATACAGCAACAAATGGCTGTATATGTATTTGTAGTGGGGATCTTAAACCCCAATATATAAGATGTTGCCCTTCGGATTTGCATGAGAAGATATACTCAACATGATGCGTAAAGCTTAGCTAGATGCTACCATCAATCCCATATGTAGACCCTCCAGGGATGGCCCTGCAAATCAAATTTTTACCTGCAGGCCCTCTTGAAAAGGCTGGTTCTTCACCGCGAAGCTATAGGATTTTATTCTCTTTAGGTAGTGTAGGATATGGGTCAGGCGCATGCATATCTGCTCTGTTTATTTCTTCTTGGCTTTGTTTAGTTGAGCTAAAAAATTGTGGTCCCTTTATCAGTTCTTTGCTATTATAGCCAGCAGACACATCCATGGTCGTATTCGTGTGCGAAAATCTCTGTTAAAAAATATGATCTTGTCAGTTTTACTCGATCAGCAAACTGACTTCTGCAGAAAGTATAGCATGCTCATAGTAGTATACTTGGTTCTGGAAACATCACCATGCAGCTAGCTATTGTCGTGTCTAAGAAGTGCTGTACTCAAAATAAATTAAGAGATCAAGTTAAGAGAGAACCTTAAAATTGATTGATTGCTAGCTAATTGCCTTTATTCTATCAATT
>Ga0307517_10008612_pt1 | contig 14611 bp, 20 predicted proteins | sample 23_EM_MG_FD_194515 | JGI IMG/M metagenome (GOLD analysis project Ga0307517, IMG submission 194515) | Populus trichocarpa ectomycorrhiza microbial communities from riparian zone in the Pacific Northwest, United States - 23_EM | ecosystem: Host-associated > Plants > Roots > Unclassified | place... | reverse complement strand
TATTAGATTTTGATTTTTGTTAAATTGTGTTCGGGAAGAGAGATAAATTATGTACAAAGAGAGAAATTTTATTAAACTAATGTCATTTGTGGTTGTTACAAAACATCTTTAAATGCGATTCGGAAATATGTTGGTTAAACTATCCTCGTAAAACTATTAGATTTTGATTTAAATGACATATTATTTACAAAACTCTTAAGAGAAATTTTATATTAGATTTTGATTTAGGTTAAACTATATTCGATTTTAATTTTGGTTAAAAAAGTATTCGGAAAGAGAGAAATTGTGTTAAAATAATATGTCATATGTTATATTATTATATACGAGGATAGATTTATTTTTAATTCAAATTGAAATATTGCATTGATCTAAAATATAAATTGTAATTTATAAAAGAATAAAGGCAAAGAGATAATCAAACCATAGATTAATTAAGACAATTTTCCTTAAAATAAATGAAAACATATAAAATAAAAGGAAGATAATGTAAATATTTGTATCTGCATCAAAATTTTTCTTTAACTATAAAAATTAAGATTTTATTTTGGTATTTAATTAATATTAACATTTTTTTAATTTATCATTTTATATATATATTTTAATTATTTTATAAAACATAAATAATATCTCTTATATTAGAAATTGAATTGAAATACGTATAAATAACTAGTTACATTTCAAACAAAAAATATAAATAACTAGCAACGTTTTAAACAAAAAAAAAGTTTGAAAGTGTGACAATAATTACTTTTCAAAATATTTTTTTTAAAAAATATATTAAAATAATATATATGTATATATTTATTTTTTATAAATTATTTTTGACATCAAAACAATATAAAAACATAAAAAAATTAATTTCAAATATGAAATTTAATTTTTTTTAAAATACAATTTCAAATATATTTCCATGATAAAGCTAGAATTAGCATAAAACAGTAATCGGAACGTTCCATGTTAGGAGGCATCTTACACATCTGAATAATAAATAGATATATACCCAAAATAAAAATGTTACATAAAATTGTGAGAAAATAAATAAACAAATAAATTAAAAGTAAAAGTAAATCCATAACAAAATTCACATGGTAGCTTTTACGTGCAGATAGCAAAAACGAGATTGAGAAGAGAAAGGGGCGTGGATATTTTCATTAGTTGACCTCTTGACTGATCACCATCTCTCACCAAACTCCCACGCCCGCCTGCCCGCCCTATTTCTATGATTCTTACTTGCTAATATATTATCTGTCTCGTCCTTCTTTCTCTATTTTAACGAAACTATCTCTTTATAAACAAAAATCCTCTCCCTTGAAAACTGATTATTGTCCCGATTATTGTCCCCTCTCTCTCTTCCTTTCTCTTCTGTAATTTGAGCTACGAAAAAAAATGGCTGAATCGGTGGAGTTACCAAGTCGGTTAGCGATCCTTCCGTTTAGAAACAAGGTTCTTTTACCTGGCGCCATAATTCGCATTCGCTGTACTTCTCCCAGCAGGTACTCATTTTATTTTATTTGATTCTCTCTCTCTCTTTTTAATTTAGAACTACACTTATGGATTCAAGATTCTATATATTCGGAATTTTATAAATTATTCGATTTTTCTTCATGATGAATTGCGTGATTATTTATTTATATTTTTATAAATGGATTGTTTTCGATGAATTCTAGTGTGAAATTGGTAGAGCAAGAGCTTTGGCAGAGAGAAGAGAAGGGGTTGATTGGTATTTTGCCAGTCAGGGATGCTGCTGCTGCTTCCTCGTCGGAGACAGCATCTGTGGGCCCAACGTTATCCCAAGGCAAAACTCGTGATCCTTTTGGTTTTTTAATCTCTCTTTTTGGTAGCGTTTGACTTATTTTTTGTTATATATAAATTGAAGGGAAATATGATTTGTTTAGGTGTTGGTAGTGATTCCAGCGAGAGAAGCTCGAAAACTCAAGCCAGTACCTCGTCGGATAATGTCAAGCTTGATGGGAAACACCAACAGGAAGTTTTTCACTGGCATAATAGGTTTATACTTTAATTCCAAATTCAAGTTCATTGTTTTTGCTGTTTTTAAATTTTAAGTTGAAGTAAAAGTAGCGACAATGGTTGGTGAGTTCCTTTTAGGGGAGTGGCGGCTCGTGCTTTGCATCTTTCTAGAGGAGTGGAGAAACCTAGTGGGAGGGTGACGTACATAGTTGTTCTTGAAGGCTTGTGCAGATTCAACCTCAATGAACTTATTACGAGAGGGACTTATTATACTGCACGGATATCTCCACTTGAAATGACAAATGCTGGTATGTTTTGAATTAATTTCCATGCTTTCCGCATGCATTGATACTGAGTCATATAGCACTAATGTGTTCTATATTGTGTCGTTGATCAGTGTGCTGAATTATTTCCTCTCTCTTGATATTTTATTAGAGCTGGAGCAAGTGGACCAAGATCCTGATTTTATAGCACTGTCTCGCCAGTTCAAAGCAACTGCAATGGAGCTGATTTCTGTTCTTGAGCAGGTAATTTTTCTGTTGTGATATTTGGGGATTAAATTATGAAATGCAATGCACCCCCCTGTTGATATGTGAACCTTGTCATGGTAAGATATGATCGTTGGCAAATTAATCAGTAAATTGAATGTGTCTCGTTCAAGAGCGTTGATTCTTTTATTACTTGAAAAGATTTAGCTCCTTCATATTGTTTTTCATGTTTGTATTGTCATTCTGTCACTGATTGTTGTTTCATTTTCTGCTTTTAGAAACAAAAAACTGGTGGGAGGACAAAAGTCCTTCTGGAGACAGTTCCTGTTCACAAATTAGCAGATATATTTGTTGCTAGCTTCGAGATAAGTTTTGAAGAGCAGCTATCTATGCTGGATTCAGTTGATCTAAAAGTAAGACTGTCAAAAGCTACTGAGCTGGTTGATCGACATTTACAGGTAATCAGTTCATCCTCTGATAAACATCTAATGCTTTTACATGAAGTGTTCTTGATTATCCCTCCAGCCTTCAAAAAGTCATGTTTTAATGTTTATTTGTGACAGTCAATACGTGTGGCAGAGAAGATCACGCAAAAGGTTGAAGGACAACTGTCAAAATCACAGAAAGAGTTCCTTCTGCGTCAGCAGGTTAGCTTTTCTTCTTAGGTAGTACAATATGCAGGGTACAATATGCAGGTACTGTAGCATATTTGAAGCATCTACTATGGAAATGAGAGCCTTGTTTTCTGGTTTCAATCGTGCAATTTAAATGTTGTTAGATGTAAGCTATTGTAGATGCAAGCTATGTTTTAACCAATTAGCAGAGCTTCTTAGGAGGATTCATGCTACTATCAGTGATAAGCATTGTTTTTTCCTGTGGGGGATGGAGGTTCAGGAAATCTACAAGTCCTGTCATTTGGATTTAATTTGAAGTGTTTTTTTTTTAAATAAAGATAAAAGTGGAAGTTTAGTTGTTCTACTGTGTTAACTACACTATATTTTCATCTTTTAAGTTCATTATTCAATGTAGCATTTTATAGCTGTATTTGGAGAGAGTGTTATGATAATGTAGTTTTTACATTTGCAAGATTCCCCAAAGTTATTTTGTGATTGAAGGGGCCTGAAAGGCTCCTTAATGGAAGGGTCTCTTTTGGGTATTAAATTGACATCGACTGGTGTAGCTGATGTGGAACTTTTCATGTTAGTTCTGTATGTAATGGACCAATGGTTATAGACAAAGATGCGAAGTGCTATCAGGCTGTGTCTCATGCTTAATATTTAGAAGTGTGTGGCTGATTTCCTTGCTAAGATGGGTTCTCACCAGGCTGCTTTGGAGACTCAGTGGATGACCTATCCTCCTGGTCTGCATAATCGCCTCCTTGGTGACTTGGTTGGGGCTGTTTCTGTTAGGCCTTAGTTTGCTTCTTCTTTTCTGCTGTTTTTTTTTTTAAAAAAAGTGTATGGCTGCAGCTATTCAGTAAATTATTTGCTTGTAGAACATTCTTTTTTAAATCTCAGCTAGATACTATAATTGTTATAATGTTTGAGCTAATCCATTTGATATATGTTCTAGATGAGGGCTATAAAAGAGGAGCTTGGTGACAACGATGATGATGAGGATGATGTAGCTGCCCTAGAAAGGAAGATGCAAAGTGCAGGAATGCCTTCAAATATCTGGAAGCATGCCCAAAGGGAGTTGAGGTATGTGTTTCTGGATCACAATCTTTTGATTGCTGGATTTAATGTGGCAATAAAAGTAGTTGATTCTTATCTAGCCAAGGATTTTACTAAAACCACATGTTGATGCAGTGTTAAAATATCATTACTTTGGAAAGTTTGTGTGGAGAAATGTTATCAATTTCATATGTAGATGACTCGTTTAGAAATCTCTAAAGTCCAAGACAACTTTTATGAAGACTTGATTGTGTTAGAAAACTTAAATGTCAACATGTACATCTGAGAAAACATCTACAGACATTCCAATACATTTAGTGTGGTAACGATTGTGCAAACCCTGACACCAAGCTATACTCTGAATCAATGTTTTTTGATGCTGGTTGGACTACCGAAGCTTTAGTGTTACCCATACATAGAGGCTAGGTGGATCATTCTTGCTGACCCATTGGTATTTCTAACATCTCAATGGAATATCATAGTGCTGAAAGAGGTCCTTATCCTAATTAGATTTATTTTCAATACGATACTTGCAATCATAAAATTTTGTGGTTCCTGTGTTTTACATGCATTTCCTCTGGAAAGATTTAGACTTCATTTGAATTAGAGTCTTTCCTGCTCAGAAGTGTTCTAATGCAAGACCTGGATTTTGTATTCTGGAGTCTTGAATTTTCTGTTCATCCTCTTCTATATTTACGCTTTTTTTTCTCTGTTTCAGGAGGCTTAAGAAGATGCAACCTCAGCAACCTGGATATAATAGTTCACGCGTTTACTTGGAGCTTCTTGCTGACCTGCCCTGGCAGACAGTGAGTGAAGAACATGAATTGGATCTAAAAGCTGCAAAAGAACGTCTTGATAATGACCACTACGGTCTAGTCAAAATCAAGCAACGTATTATTGAATATCTAGCTGTTCGCAAGGTTGACATATTTAAATGTTGTTTCCTTGAGTGCCTTTAAAATTTTAAATTTCAATTGAATTTTAGTCTTGATTTATTTGTTTCGACTGCAGCTTAAACCAGATGCAAGAGGTCCAGTTTTGTGCTTTGTTGGCCCACCAGGTGTTGGAAAGACATCTCTGGCTTCGTCTATTGCTGCTGCCTTGGGCAGAAAATTTGTTCGTATATCCCTTGGTGGCATTAAGGATGAGGCTGATATTAGAGGGCACAGGAGAACATACATCGGAAGCATGCCGGGGCGTCTTATAGATGGAATAAAGGTACAGCGTGTTTTGGTGGATTATATTTTTCCAATCTTTGCTGTCTCGTGTCAATATCTTTTTTGGTACACAAGCCTCCAGAATGTATTTTCATTAGGAAAATAATTTCCAAGTGGGGTAGCTGGAAGTTTTCTATTATGCTAGGGCATCAGATTTTTATGCCCCAGTAATTTCCATATAGCTGTCTCACACAAACTAGTTTTCATTAATCACTATCTATTTATGACTGAAATCTCACACATAAAAGATTTGCCTTAGTTCTAGAGGAGAAGGCCTAGTTGCTTTAATTCCAATCAAAAAGTTCTTTTTGATTGAAATAGTTCTCTCATCATACAACATATGGGCACCTTAAATTCTGTCACAAGGAATGCAAAAATCTGAAGTTCGTTCTTTTAGATTGGTGTGATTAGTGGGAGATTATTGTCCTTTCTTTAATGATTGATGACATGTAGAGGAAATGAAACACACTTTCCAACTGATCTTTAATTTTTACAAATAGATTTATCCGTAGAAGGAAAAAAAATCAGGGTTGCTTTGATCAGTAACGCAGCCATTGGCCCAGTTCATACTCCCTGATTTGTGCCAAGAATGTGATGCTGATGGATTTTGAATAGACAAATGATCTAAACTGAAGAAGGCTCAATTAATTTTCATGCTTAACCATGGAATTATGCATCTATTTATGTACAGTGTGTGTCCTGACTCCAGGAACTATGTGGATTTACTTAATTTGAGCTTTGCCCCCTCTCTTGCAGTTTTTCTTTAGAGTTATTTTTAGTTAGGATAATACAGCAAGTTGATAATTGTGACCTTCTGTATTCATGTTCCCGTTTTAGTGTTTTATCTCCTTCTGAACATGATCTCTCACATGAGGTAGCATAGAACTTGGGTGTAAATTAGATCATTCACTTGCTTACCATCCTGCAATTGATTTTTTTGTTGCTCAAGAGTTGAATTTTGAAGTTATGAGCCAAATTCCTCTTTGCAAACAAAGATCATGTGACCAAGTTAGTGAATGATTTTATGTTACTTTTCTGGTATTTTGGCTTTAGAGAGTGGGTGTTTGCAATCCTGTGATGCTGCTGGATGAGATTGACAAGACAGGTTCTGATGTGCGTGGGGATCCAGCTGCAGCTCTGCTGGAGGTTCTTGATCCTGAACAGAATAACACATTCAACGATCAGTATCCTTTTTTTGGCTGCAGGATGTCTTTCACTGAATCTTGGTTTTGTCTCACTGGGCATGCATTTGCATCCCTAAAGTTTAATTCCATATACATATGATATAAATCTAAAGTTTTCATCACTAATGTTAATGATGCAAATTCTATTTATTTTTCTTTTTATAGGACCAGGAGAAAATTTTAAGGCATGAAGTTCATTTGGAGGTGTTGAAATTTAGATCTGATTGATGCGATTAAATCTAAACTCTGAGTAGAATAACATCTCTCTAATGATAAGTATGTCAGAATGGTTCTACCTTAACTTAAGGTCTGTAGCTATCTGAATGTTCCATTTGACCTTTCAAAGGTGATTTTTGTGACAACTGCAAATAGGATGCAGCCTATTCCTCCACCGCTCTTAGACAGGATGGAAGTCATTGAGCTGCCTGGATACACACCTGAAGAAAAGCTTAGAATAGCAATGCAGTATTTGATTCCAAGAGTTTTGGATCAACACGGGCTGAGCTCTGAGTTCCTTCAAATTCCAGAGGTAGTGAATTTATTGCTTGACCGATGTTAATAATTTACAAGGATACCTTCTTAATTTATTGTTATCAATTTCATGCTCAAGGACATCTTTTTCCTTCACAATTGCAGAATAATGCTTGTTTGTGAGATGGAATTTATTATTTTCTTATTCTCACACAATTCAATAGTTAAGCATTTCATATTGGAGCGAACAATTTTTTATTTGAAGGTCATCTATGGAAGTACTCCTATTTTTCCTTCATTAATATTTATTGTTGAAAGTTGTCAACCAGTTACTTCATTAGTCATCAAATGCGTGGAATGATGTGGTTATTTATTATCTATCAAAGGATATCATCCAATCATTGCATTTCTATCTTTCTAAGTTCTATATCCACTTGTTGCATTTTATTTCGCTGAAGTAATTCGTCCAATAGTGATCTATGAATGCTGGGATGCTATGGTAATTGTGATAAGAATGAAGTATTTGAGTGATTAGAAGGAGAGGCAGACAAAAGTTTGAAGTGAAAAATACAGATTTATGTTAGAGAATAATATAAATCATATCCTGGAACCTCACCTAACAGCTTAAGCTATTGGGTTGAGATGGTTCTTTGACATGGTATCAGAGCTTTGATGACCAAGTGGTCACGAGTTCGAATCTCACCATCCCCATTTATTTGATAAAATATTAAGTACAAGGTAATGTGGGCCTGTGCAAGTTTTAAGCCCAAAGGGCTTTCACTTGAGGGGGTGTGTTAGAGAATAATATAAATCATATCCTGGAACCTCATCTAACAGCTTAAGCTATTGGGTTGAGATGGTTCTTTGACAAGAATCATGACAACTCACTGAAAGTGGGATGGGATCCGTGCAGTTACTCCATCTTGTTTGGGATGGAGATGAGTTGAATTCAACATCACCATCTGGCTAACATAATACTTTTGAAATTGTATGGTCTCACATATGACCAACTGATAACTTCTTCCCAAACTAATGTGAATCCATGCCTTCAATATCTTCCCTCTTTAGAATTATGAAGAAAATGAGAAAAAGAAGAAGATAGGACTCGGTGAGAAATTTTCTGGACAAGATATTGCATATTCTGTAATAATCTGCACATAAGTTGTTAATGAATTTACATCCTGATAGCCTTTCCAACATATTGTAGGGTATGGTGAAACTTGTCATTCAGAGATACACAAGGGAGGCAGGTGTACGCAATTTGGAGAGGAACTTGGCTGCCTTGGCTCGTGCTGCAGCTGTGAGAGTTGCAGAGCAAGAACAAGCTGTCCCGTTGAGCAAAGATATGCATCAGCTTGCTTCACCATTGCTGGATAACAGACTCGCTGAGGGAGCTGATCTGGAAATGGAAGTTATACCAATGAATGAAAACAGTCATGAGATATCAAACACATTCAGCATCGCCTCACCTTTGGTTGTAGATGAGCCTATGCTGGAGAAAGTACTTGGGGTAATAATTCTTTTCATTGTTTCTTGATTTTCAACGGGATGATTTATGTTTGAATGCTTCTGATCTTTTATGCATTATTCAAGTTTATTTTAATGGGTTTGAGCTTTGTGATAACCATCTGCTTAGCAATTAGATCCAGTTGGTTTACTATTGTACATAAGGGTGTTAATCTTTTCTTGCTGGAACCTAACCGTGAAGATGTTCTTTACATTGATTATTCATGGGTTGCTCGCTTGGATGATCTTAAAAAATACATTGACATTTGGTTATGCTTTGGTGGTTCCTTTTTCCAAATTGAGAATGCTGAGTATTATTGTGGTTTGGGCATTTCAGTTACTTTGATAGAATTGGCATGTGCCAAAAGTCATGCATGACAGCTACACTGCTGGCATCATGTTGTTTGTTTTGTCATGCATTGAGGAAGTTCAGCTTGCTCAACCTTCCATTATGTGTCAGATTTTGAATTATAGCATGATCTCATATTTCCTTGCTGTTGCTATGCCTTCCCATGCATTGTGTGGTCTGAAGCTAAATTTTGTATTGACCAAATACAATGGTTTTCCCAATTACATAATGCAGGCGGTAAGGTCTGTTGTAATTTGACCACTTCTGAGGATCTTTTACTTTGATGCAGCCTCCACGTTTTGATGACAAAGAAGCTGCAGAGCGTGTTGCATCCCCAGGGATATCAGTTGGGCTTGTCTGGACTGCCTTTGGTGGAGAGGTTCAGTTTGTGGAGGCTACAGCAACGGCTGGAAAGGGTGAATTACATCTTACTGGACAACTTGGTGATGTAATTAAAGAATCAGCACAAATAGCACTGACATGGGTAATTCAAAATTTTCCCGATCATCAGTTCATTCTTTTTAGGATTATGAAATGAATAATCATCACTATTGATGAAGGCCGAGCTTTAAATTGCTTTTAAATCACCTATGAAATGCTTATTTGCCCTACATTCAAGGGTGTAGCATCTTTCTCTGTTTGAAATGCATGATTGGAAATAAAATCACGATAAAAATGAGATGTTATGCAGAAAAAAATCCTGTTTTCTATTAATGGAATTTTTTTTTCCTCGAGATACTTGTGTTATTGAGTCTTCTATGATGTAGGTACGAGCGAAGGCAACTGATCTTAAGTTGGCAGCTGCTAATGAAACCAATTTCCTTAAGGGTCGAGATGTTCATATACATTTCCCTGCTGGTGCGGTACCGAAGGATGGACCCTCAGCTGGTGTGACATTGGTAACAGCTCTGGTTTCACTGTTTAGTCAGAAAAGAGTAAGAGCAGATACAGCTATGACTGGGGAGATGACTTTGAGGGGCCTTGTACTTCCTGTTGGCGGTATCAAGGATAAGGTATAGTCTCTTGATTAGCTGGTCTTGTTATTTTTATCCATTAAAAAAGAGGATCCTAAATGTGGTGTGGCATGATAGAGCTGTTAGTTTAACCTCGAGCACTACCGTTTCTTTCTTTAATTTTTTTCCATATACCACAACAAACAACATTTGATGGCATCTTTTTTCCATTTAAAGCTTAATAAATGGAGTTCTCATGCCACGTGACTGGTTGCTCTTTTTGAATTATAATTAAGACCTTATATATACTTTTGTTGACATGTGAAACATCTTGACTTGTGTGCTTGTTGGAAACGTTAACATTTTTGCAGTTTTATGTGGTCGTATCTGTTCTTGCTGCAAATGCAAACACATTTGCTGTTATTGTGTTTTCATACATATCGTATTTGTGTTGGATTGTATTGTGACTTCTAATTTAGGTTTTAGTTTTATACTTGATCTTCTTCCTATAATTGGCAAATAATGGTCTGTTCCATACAAATTATTAGGATCACCCAAAACTTATTCTGTGTTCATTGACAGCTACCTGGCTAAGCTGCTGGGAATGCTGATTGATAGTCTCATGCCAAATTCTATAACATTTCTTAAGAAATTCAAATCTTATTGTAAAATGGAGTGTGGTGACTGGAAAGTTTTGTAGTTGGCTGGGGATGTAACTGAAATCTTGTGCTTGTTATGTCATGTATGCATGTTTAATTTGATAGCTTTTAGCTCGCATATTATGGCATATTTGATTAATGGACACACGGTATCAGCAGTAAAAATTATGGACTATAATCATAGTTTGTGTGGAACACCATCTGCTTAGGCGCTCAGCATCTCTCATGTGTGGCATGCTTATATCAGAGGTGCGGTTTCTTAAATTGTTCTCTTGCAGATATTGGCAGCACACCGCTATGGCATCAAGAGAGTGATTCTGCCAGAGAGAAATTTGAAGGATTTGGTTGAAGTACCGGCAGCAGTGCTTGGCAGTCTTGAGGTAATGTTTCTGTTTGAAGCATATTGTTTGTCTGCTTTATCAGTCCATGTTGAACAGAGATTTACTGGTCTACTGTGGAACCGCAGTGTCCTTTCTTGTCCTCTTTTAGGTTCATTTACCCCTCACTTTCCTGGCCATGTTAAAAGGAATTTAGATGGCAGATATATTCTTTTGCTTAAAATGATGGCTTGGCATTTGTGAATTCATTGGTAGCGTGGAAACAATTTTCTCTTGGATGTACTTTTTGAGATGAGCACAGGTCAATAGCCAGAATTTCCATATTCATCTAATTTGCACTTTGGGAAGAGTCTGATCATATGTTCGAGTGCTTATCTCTCACATTAAGAGATCTCATCTATTTAAGTTTTCCCACCGTAAGAAACTTAAGCATGGTGGTCGATGGTGGATATTTGTTGTGATGCTTGCCTCACCTGTATGCATCGAACTCTCATCTTGACAGATTTTACCAGCTAAGCAAATGGAAGACGTATTGGAGCAAGCATTTGAAGGTGGTTGTCCGTGGAGACAACACTCAAAATTATGACAACCCCCTAGGCATGTATCTAACCAATCCCTGGTGACGTGGTCGTCTGGCTTGTCCCACATCCAATTGCAGACAGAGTTCATATTTATTCCGCCGCCGCCATCGTAATCGGAGATCAAAAGGAGTGCTATAAGTCTTACTGGTCAGTGCTCTAAGAAGGAAAAAGGCAAGTTCAATTGCTGGGACCTTAACATTTGTAATCTTTGAGAAAAGTTTTCATGAATCCAGTCCTTTTTCCCCTTTCACGTGGCTGTATTCATTGCGGGTAAGCCACCGCTTTCCTATTATTTCCGCACCCTTCCATGTTTCTTCTGTCTGATTATAAAAATTGTGTACAAGTTATTTATATAATGGAGCTAGGCAACGCCAGACATTTAATTAAATGGAATGGTGATCGTAAGTTGTAAATTTGTTCGGAGGCTTGCCCAACAGGTTTAATAAAGTTTCTGATTATGTCAACTAGTGTCTGTTTGAGATTAAAATTGCGGTTCAAAGTACTTTTTGTTTAAAAATACATCAATATAATATATTTTTTTATTTTTTTAAAATTATTTTTGATATCAGCATATCAAAATAATCTAAAAACATTAAAAAAAAAATTAAAAAAAAAAAATTAAATTTTTTAAACATGGCAGGTTGGCCTGCGTTTTCTAATGGTGCGTGGACTATACGTGAACGAACCTCTACATCTATCTTCAATAACTAATAGCGTAAGGGTAGCTTGTGTTTGATAGACTTTGGAAAATATTCAGCTGAGATGCAGTGGAGTGGCAAAAGTTCTAAAATCCAGGGCTCGAGGCTTGGCTAGGGAAAAATCCAATAATACTTGGGTGATTATTGTGTTAGGTAGTTCTATGTGGAGGATGCAAGACAGTCCTTGGTAACTTGCTTTCCGTTCTATCTATCAACGTATAACACAAGGTAGATCTGCTGCATGATTTGATCAAGCACTGAAAGGTTTCAACTAAAATTGTTTGTTTTGGAGGTGCAATCTCAGAAATCTGGGACTCTACACTGGACTTCCGTTGTGCTATAATATCACCGCATTATCAATCGAGGGTCTCAATGTTATCACCAACATCAGAAAAGAGAAGAAGCTCTGCTCAGTGCCTGCAACGTCATGCAAAATGAAGGAGAACACGAGAACTCTCGAACAAATCTTCTAATTATTTGTGTTATTTTCAATGCATACGCTTTTGTCATATGACCATTTACGATCAGGATTCATGCAAGACGCTAATGAATTCAAAACAGAGTCATTCAAATGGTCTGGCTATATAATCAACAGTCTCAATTCACTAGAGAGCAATTCCATTTGTGTTTTAAGAAACAGATTTATCAGTTGGAAGGAAACATCATCCTGAGCAGAGAGGTGTCTTGAAGGAAGGGAAAAAACATTGGACTTCTTGTTTATAAGGCTTTATTTAGATCTCTGGAAATCACAGCAAAAACATATCTTGGCAGAGCTTATCAGTTACAGAGACAAAGATCAAACAGACAGGGAAGAATTGTGAGAAAAACTGAAGACAGGACCACAATGACCATCAGCCTACCAATGCAGAGTTGAGAGCACTGTGAACATCAATACCAATCTGTGCCTCAGCTTTCTCCAACTCGGTTGTAGCTGAGCTGAGCTTCTGTGTGAAATCTGCTAGCCCCTTTTGAACCAAGTTCTGATCAATGTGGTCAATTGGAACAGCCTCAACAACGACTATATCAGCAACCGAGTTTGCGTGGACAAAGACAAACCCACTGCTAAGGAAATATTTTTTCACATCATTTCCTTCATGGACTGATAAGACCCCAGGCTTCAGTTCCGCAATAGTAGGTACATGCCCTGGCAAAACACCCATTTGCCCAGTTGTTGCTGGTATAATGACCATGTCAACCTGCATCACATCAATAAGCACGATGATTACGAATGTATATGTATTGAAAAAAGGCCTGTACATGAGCTGCAAACGTTTGGGAATCCCTCCATTCCATATCTAGGGTACAGCATGCAGATTAACAATCCTCTTAACATGCTGATGCAAGCACACCAATGTACCATCTGATTGTTTTCCATACAACAGCCAAAATCAAATTGCTGGGAAGTACATCATGCTATAAGAAGGTTCAAACAAACACAGAAAATGGTTATGACTGGGTGTGAAAATGTAGAAGATCAACTTAAACACTCCACCAAGCACATCAAAGGGCTTTGGTTTATTTGGATTATAATTTTTTGACTGTAATCGCTCTCCTCTAACATAGAAGCATGATCAAATTTTTATTTCGTCTCCTGCGTTCTCTTCTTAAAGTGAATGGCTAACTTAATAGTAAGAACAACTTCAGTGGGTGAGAAATTAGAAAGCACATGCACAAAATTACAAGCAGTCACTGACTGAATCACAGGGAGTTCAGACACATACAAAAGCCTAAAGAGGTAAATGGCAGACGGGCATGACAAAATACATAGACAACTGATCATGCACTGTCATGTGTTAAACCACGCTTGACTAGGCATGTCGCCTTTTTATCCCCAATGCTACTGTTATTAACCTCATCATGAATTACTGGAGTCGACATTGGAGTGCATGTGGTAGAAAAGGGAACAACTTGTTTTAACTCTAAATGGTTCATTTCAAAGCTTGCATTCTATACCTGGAGAGACGAGATTCAGGGACAGAACAAAAATGCAATAGAAGAAGAAAAGGGAGTCGGACAAGGAGAAGAAATAAGAGGTTGGACTCACTGGGAAGTTTTAAGAGACGTTGGACACTGCCCCTGTTAGTACCAGAGGTACCAAATTCTGGTCAAGAACGAACCTCAAGATACTTTACTTGTCTCAATCAAGAATATCAGTAAACTAAATAACAGATTGATTGAATTGGGGCTACATGGACAGTGACTGCTCTATTAGCATAACCATGAAGATTTCAAATCAATGCTGCCCCAAACTAACCCAACATCATATGCAGTTTCACAATAAAAATAAACTCAAAGCTGGGTGAAGAAAAAGACATCCCAGTTTACTCATTGTCAGCAACGTATCTAGATCAAAAGATGATCCTAAAGCCAAATGTGAACAAAAACAAACAACTCTAATTTCATAAGCCTTTTAGATCATTAAAGTGAAAATTGAAGGTGCTGCAAGGCACATAAATGAAAAAAAAAACAGAATAAAAGTCAAAGAAAGGAATATAGCGACCAAGATACAAGATGGTACACAGAGGG
>Ga0307517_10008610_pt1 | contig 14614 bp, 7 predicted proteins | sample 23_EM_MG_FD_194515 | JGI IMG/M metagenome (GOLD analysis project Ga0307517, IMG submission 194515) | Populus trichocarpa ectomycorrhiza microbial communities from riparian zone in the Pacific Northwest, United States - 23_EM | ecosystem: Host-associated > Plants > Roots > Unclassified | place... | reverse complement strand
AAAAAATTGAAGCATTGATTGCTAAGCGTGCAGCAACTGTTATCATTTGCTTATTCTACCTAGCCATTAGTTAGGGGCAGGGAAATCTTAATATTTTTGGATATGCACCTGTATTGAGGACCCGATCCCATATAGCATTGCCTAAAAAGCTGTCAGTAGAATATAGGATTTCCTTCTACCTAAAAGAATTTACATCTTATGAAAAGTGATGACCAATGGCTGTAATTACCATTATGTGCTGAACTTGTTGAATTTTTTTTATTTTTTTCAATGGTTTTTGTAGAATGCTAAGCCTTCTAACTATGACTCAATATCCCGTTCCACTGCTGTAAAGGCTAGAGATTCAGTAGCTGCATCAAGTTCAATGGTAATGACAACATCTTCCTGGGACAAGGTATTGTTTTTTTATTTTTCAGACATGCTCATAAACTAGCTGCTGCAATTTTATGTCACATATGTTCTTTTGAAGCATTTGTTAAGAATTTTGTTTTACCGTATGAGGGAACCTGTGCATCCAGGCACAAATATGCCATGTTCGTAAGCACAGGTATTGTCCAAATTTTGTATATAAAGGGCCACAAAATGTTTCCTAATTTGATTACTTTCAAGCTTGTGGAAAATTTGATCCTTTTGCTTGAGTTCCAGAGCTGATCCTGTAAGGCTAAAACTTGTTGGAAATGAGGACTTGGAGATAAAATATGTAAATAACTCTTTTTAACCTTTCATGAGATTACCTTTGCAGGAATAGTGATAAATATCCGTGTGCGCAAACAAGGATATTATATGTATAAGTAATGATAGCATGAAGTTAATACAAATCAATTTCACTGATGAGGAAGTAGAGAAAGTACTGGCCTAAGATTTTTTAATGAAGTGGAATTTTAAATGGTTTTTTTAAATATGCATGTGTGTGCATGTGAGTGTGTCCCAGCTAGGGGTATCAAAGAGAAATTGATGGTCCAACAATAATGTTTTTTTGTGGTAAATGATTTCCACTCAGTTTATGTGTGTGAATGAAAATGATTTAATGGTTGGACTGCAGCTAGGGTTGTCAGAGAAATGTGAGGGTCCAAAAGTAATGTTTTTGTGGTGAAAGGTTTCCCCTCTGTGGGATTAGTTGATGCAAAATTATTCACTGGTAGGAGACGACAGATTGGAAATAGGAGATTTGTTATGTACAGTGCAGTTCTGTTTATACAAAATTAGTAGTCTGTTTGAGGTTGAGAAAATTGTGTGGTGGTCAAAGCTACATTTCATGATTTACCTGTATTCATTTATTCATCTTGATATTTGCATTCTGTAGTTCTAACATCTAACATGTAACTTTGAATTATAATCTCTCTTTCTTTCTCCCCTACAGACAACACACCCACGTGTTTGAAAGAAATTTTGATGCTCTATTTTATACCTTATTAGTGCATTGGTGGTGCCTCATCTTTATTGTTAGTAAATTGTCGATACCCAAAGGGATTAAAAAGGATGGAAATTGATTTCCATGTGGAAAAAAGATATCAACTGCTGACTCTAAATAGTTGGGTTTCAGGCTTTCTTAAATTTAGCATCAGATATATCTTACTTTCTTGCTGGCTTTATTTTTTCCCTTTTAATTGACTATCCCCATATTTGGCAGGTTTATTGGCTGACAATTGATTATCTTGCTGTTGCCAAATCAGCAGTTGTGAGTGACAAAATCTGACTGTTTGTTATGTATTTTATTGAGTTTTCAAGCCCAGATCAAATTCCTTATTTACTTATTTAGTTGAGAATGCATTCTTTAGTATGTACATGACAATTTATTTACCTTTTCTTTTTTCACATGGATGCATCTCCATTATAGATTTGTGGCTCATACTTCACCGCAATGATGTATGTGGAGCATTGGTGTGAAGAGCATTTCAATGGCCTTATGCTAGGGAGCCCAGATTTCTCTCATCTTGAGGTGGTAAGTTTTGTGGGTTTTTGTGTTGTATCAATAAACAATGTTCCTCAGACCAGTAAGATAATTTTATCATTTCTTAGTCAATTGTGGTATCATTTGTAGGGCATCATAGATAACTGTGAACAAGAAAGCGTTAAGTTTGTTTTTCCAACACTGAATTCTCTGTTTTCATGAGGAAAATAATTATTCTAACCATATTTTTCTTCCTTTTGCTCCCCCTTCTTTCAGTTGCCGCATCACATTGAAATACTTATGTCAGCAGTCACTCATATTAATGAACCTGACAGCTTATATGGGATCATCCAATCACACAAGGTCTGTGATTTTTTGTAGGTACTTGATAGTTATTGTGCTCACTACATACATCCTTTTCCCCATTGAATAGTCTGTGTGACTAATTGTACTGTAGACATCACGCTCTAAGAGTTAATCAAATTCTCTAACTTGAAGGCTTTATTGTTACAATATCTGAATGCAGCCTCTCTCCCCCGCCCAAAATGTAAAAATGGAGTGCAATTCTGTTTCACTTTTTCACATGATAGCTGCTACGAGCTTGTACTTATGTTTGTTTTTCCTCTACCTTTATGCTCTTTGATTTAATAACCTTTTTATTTGACTTTTTTATATTAGTGAAATGTTTTGGTACTCTTATGGCAAGTATATGCATTTTTAAATAGATAAGCTAACAACTGGGTTTTTATAGATCAAATGTTAACTCTTTTGGCTTGTTTCTAATTGTTAATGCTGAATGGTAACATTAAATTGGACTGGTAGTGGTGGTCATAAAAGAAACTAAGGACGGCAGTCCACTGCATGCATCCCTCTTTAGATCTGTGAGAGTGATTTCATGTTTAGCTTTAGTTTTTTGCTATTAGTTTTGTTATATGCACAGGGTATTTAAAATTGTAGCCTCACAATTTTTCTTGTGTTTTTTGGATTTTATACGGAAGTTAACCTCTCAAGCTGTTATCTTTGAGCATGAGGGGAACTGGAGTAAGGCGCTTGAATATTATGACTTGCAAATACGTTCAAACCCCCTACTACAAATGGATGGTGGATCGAGTACATTGTCAGCAGGGCATACTCAACTAGGAACTCATCTATCACTTTCTGCATCTGAAGAAGAGATGAGGCAGAGAAAACCTTACAAAGGTCTGATTAGATCTCTGCAGCAGATTGGTTGCACACATGTGCTGGATTTATATTGCCAGGGATTGACATATAGAAAGGACCAGTTTCATTATGATTTGGAGTTCAATGAATTGCAGGTGTCCTATCTGATCATCTGAACTGTGTTGTTTTCATTGACAGTGCAACTCTTTGTCTTGTGTCTGATTAGATATCCTTATTGTTTCCAAAATCTTTTGGGCATCTGTTTGCAGTATGAGGCTGCTTGGCGCGCCGGAAACTGGGATTTATCCTTACATTTTGTGGGAGCTAATTCTCCTTCACGCCCAGATGTTAAATCTGATCATTTCAATGAAAAATTGCATGGGTAAGTTGCTAGGAAACAGTTTTTTTTTTGGTTGTTTGTATACTGTAACTCTTATCAACCCTCTTACTATTTTCACTCTGGATGTCTGATATATATGGATGATAGGGACTGCTTTGAGTAACTTGTCTTTATAAGAAATCTTATCATCTAAATTCTTATTATAAATGTGAGGAGTACATTAATTGATAGTACCCTAGGTTTTAATAGCAACACTTATTAGTAAAGAACTGAATTGTATACAAGAACATAGCACTGGAAATGGTTCTTATCATCAGGATTTTGAAAAGAAAACAATAGGCTTAAGTTTTTAGTATTACAATCAAGAGTCTTGAGGTTTATTGAGTTGAGTATACCGTGAATGTGACAGCTGGACCTTCAACAGCATTTTATTTTGCACTATGATAATAACTGTATTGTTACTTTAGACTATGGATAGAGGGACAAGTAGAATTTTAATGTGGTGATGGTACTTTGAGAAGCCATTGATTTGGTTTTCTTGGGCATAATAAGAGATGAGCATGGGTTTCTTTTAATATGTTCTCCATTTTGTTTTCACTGGATGGAATATTCAGTTGTTTGAGGGCATTTCAAGAGGGAGATTTTGATGAATTTCATAGAAAACTGAGAGGCTCAAAGCAGGTAATTTTTTATCAGATTCATTCTACTGGCAGATTCCTGCATGTAATAACAATAACAATAGTAATGTGATTAGTTTTTTATTAACATCAGGAGCTTGTGCGCTCTGTCTCTTGTGCAAGTGAGGAGAGCACTGAATACATATACTCAACAGTAATTAAACTTCAGGTATCTATTGCTTGTCTATTCTAAAGCTCGATGATTGATGAAGTGTATGTGGGCTCTTTCTCGATGGAATTTTTTTTTTTCATTGCTGACTGATTATTATTTTTTATGAAAAATAGCTCAATCTTTCCCTATATTTTAACAGCTTCAATTATGTCCCTAAGTTATCACCATGTTTTCAATAAGGTGTTCGAAAACATGTCATTCAAGTTAACAGAAATGTGCAAGTGAATTGCAGAAACAGCCAGATTTATTTTTAGGCTCAAACTACCATTCTTGAAACCTTGAAAACAAGTGATAAACACATGATTACTTTTTTTTGTGTTTAGTAAACATGATTTAACCCAATTATATTCAGCATTAGCAATTTTTAAAGATAAATATCAATATTGATTTTTTTTATACATGAAATTAAGGATAGTTGTGTCAGAAAATGTATTAATGACTCATCTGTAAATCAGGTGCTAAATTCTATTAATTTGGATGACATGTTCTAATAGAAGAGCCTGTTGTGATAATTTAATGACATAATAGAAGAGCCTATTGTGATAATTTAATGACATAATACATGCAATTAAACATGTAGGGACATGTTGGAGACAAGCTCTCCAATACAAGGATAGATGGAACTATTTTCCCTTATTTTTTTAATGAATGAAAGTTTTTAGATTTTGTCCTCATAGGCAAGTACACTGTTACTACGATGGTTTTGCCAATTTTAACTTTTCTTTTTCTTTTTTTTGCATGGGGAAAAATCAATCCATGTGGTTATTAATCTAGAAGGCCTTCTTCTCTTCCTAAAAGGGAAAGAAAAAGTGAAGTTACAATCATTTACATATTGCCCATTAACAAATTTAAATAATCATTTACATATTGTGAATTGATGATCATATGGCTAGAATACAGCATGAAGCTAGGATACTTTTATATTATAAATTTTCTGGCCCAGATATGAAAGTTCTAAACTATAAGCCAGCTTTATAGTTCTTTGTAAAGCTTAAAACCCCTTGGAGTGAAAAACCAATATTGCAATCTCATGTGTTCTCAATTCTCAATTTTACCTGAAGGAAACAGACATGTTACCTTTGCCTTTTCTTTATTTTATAGATTTTTATTATCATGAATTGATACCTTTTACAGATTCTTTATCATCTTGGCATGGCATGGCACATCCGTTGGGAAACATCTCAATGTGAAAGGGCAGAATTCTATCCAGGGAAAAGACAAAGGTTTTCAGAACCTGTAATCCCTACCATGGAGCAGGTTTTCATCTAATTTTCTGATTTTAATGAAGGGTTTTTTTTCATAGTACATTTCTTTCTGCTTATTTGTCACATATGTGAGGAAACCATAAAAGTAATTGAGGTTACCATTTCTGGTTGCTTGGCATGTTTTTGTCTGTCAATATAGTTGTCATGGTTGAATGTGGACTGGAACTCTATTTTGGAACGATCACAGCTGCATATGAATTTGTTGGAACCATTCATAGCATTCAGGCGAGTTCTGCTTCAAATCTTGAGATGTAACGAGTGTATGACGGAACATCTTTTGCAATCTGCATCCACTCTTCGTAAGGTACTATTGGCAGTTTTCAATAACATGATACCTTGTTGACTCCCCAACTGATATATTGCTCCATGGTTGGCAGGGCTCTAGGTTTTCTCAATCCACTGCATTTCTGCATGAGTTTAAGCTCGCTAGTGCTGGAACTGGAGAGCAGTACTCAACTTTGTATTGGCTTGGCAGGGTAAAAAATATTTGCTGATCTGCATTTCTTTCTAAATTATTAACTGATGTGATACTATATACCATGGAGGCTTCTTTTCTTTTCTTTTTTAATATTATTGGCCCTGTATTTTCAATTGCTTCTCAAATAACGATTTTCTAATTCAACAATAATGGATTTTTTTTCAATCCAGAATTTTCAGTTACTTGAATATTATGCTTTGCATTGATGATTTTGAATGCCTGATTGATCCTGTTGGAATTTATTTATACTTCTGTTTTGTAGAAAGCTCAAATGAAATGCTTGAAGTTGTTTATGAACCTTGTTGTTTCCCATCAATTGGTGCACTTTCATTAAATTTCATGCCTTCAGTCAACAAGCCTTTGAATCCTATGCCTATGTCTGTTTCCAGTTTACACAAGTTGTTCTGATAGATGGTTTACTTATCATTAAATTCCATACATTGATGTACCTCGCATTCAACAATTTTGCTTACATGTATTTCCAAGATGTTATACACAGAAAATCACTATAACTTTAGTATTATACTTCAAATAATGGCAGCTTGAAGAAGCAAAGCTATTGCGTGCCCAAGGTCAGCATGAGATGGCTATCAGCCTTGCAAAATACATATCCCAAAATTGTCACTCAAATCAAGAAGGTTCGGATGTATATCGCTTGGTTGGAAAGTGGCTGGCAGAAACTAGATCTAGCAAGTTATAACTCTTTATCCTTAACTTGGCAGAATTATTTATCATCATCATCTTTATGTAGCGAAAATGCCAATTTTTCTCTCATGCAACATCTGATTTCATATGCAGCTCAAGAACTATTTTAGAGAAGTATCTAAAACCTGCAGTTTCAGTTGCTGAAGCTCACAAGACTACTAACAAGAAGTCCATAGAAAGACAAAGCCAAGCTCATTTTCATCTTGCACACTATGCAGATGCTCTGTTTAAGTCATGCGAGGAAAGACTAACCTCTAGTGAATGGCAAGCAGCAATGCGTTTAAGGAAACACAAGGTACCAAATTGAGAGGAGGGGGGGTTCACAACCTCAGCAATTTTATACGAATCTTATTTTGCAGGCAGCTGAGTTGGAAGCACTCGTTAAGCGGCTAAGAAGTTCAACAAAGGTTTCTATTAAAACCTAATACAAGTCGTTTTTTTTCTTTGCTGCTGATAGTGCACTGTGGGACTCAGTGCCTTTTAAGTTTTTTTAGCCTAGTAATGAAGCTCTGATTTATGGTATTTTAGGGGGAGAAGAATGACTATTCCGTAAAAATACTTGAATTGCAAAGGCAACTTGCAATGGACAAGGAAGAGGCTGAAAAATTGAAGGTACTATCGCCCACTCACACTCCATTTTAGGAACTGAAGCATAACATGAGACTATCTTGTTATGTTGTTATGTAATGTGAGGAGACTACATGTTATGATCCTGAAGAGCTCTGATTTTCCAATCCATATGAACCATTATATTTGCTATTAGCCATTGAAATCTGAGTCGTTAGATATGCTGTTGAATGACTTATCTGAGTCAGATTTCATGTATTGTGAAGAGACTACATGTTGTGACACAAGAGCTTCTATTTAGTGTTCCTGTAAACCATTGTGTACTTGTTATTAAACATTGAAATATAAGAACCGGTAGATATACCATGGAATGATTTGTCAGAGTCAGAACATGCATGGAGTTTAGCGAGGTACTTTGGTAATTAGTGTTTTACTTTGTTGAATCAATCATTTCACTTATGATTGGCATTGGCATGGCTGAAGCGTACTGTCTATTATGCATAACAAAACCAACTTAAATTGTTTATGGAGAATTTTCTACAGCAAGAAAAGTCAATACATAAAATTTTTGTTAACTGATGTGGTCGGTGATGAATGGTGTTGTATAATTTATTATAAAATCATTGCATTGAATGTTATTGTGTTAGTTAGATTTTTTGGACTATTTTTCTGTTTGTGTAGCCTTACTATTTGTTTAATTGCTTACTTCAACTCCTCAGGATGACAGGGACAATTTTCTCAGCCTAGCTCTGGAAGGATACAAGCGTTGCTTGGTGATAGGTGACAAATATGATGTGAGAGTGGTATGCACTTTTTATTTCAGTCCTCTGTTCTTTAGAGGAAAAACCACTGGATAGAGAGTGAACTGGAATCATTATTGAATCTTATTTTTGCACAAATTATAGAAATGCTTTCATTGGGTTGTAGAATAAAGTACATAATATCTTATATTTCATTCTGCAATGTGTTATATATCAGCAAGATATTTTTAACATAGTAAATAATGGATATTATGCTGATATGATTTGTGGAATCCAGTATCTTGTGATCATCAAACGTGTATTATGCTTTCAGGTGTTTCGACTTGTTTCCCTGTGGTTCAGTCTTTCTTTGAGACAAAATGTTATAAATAACATGCTTGACACAATTGATGAGGTAACAATTGATGGGGGCACTAAATTTTATTTGCTATCTTAGAATTAAATAAAATATTTTCATAATATGTGCCCAATAAAACATTTGCGACTTTTAAATCTTCTATTTTTTTATTTCTTCCAGTATTTGATACTCTTGATTTTGTTTTGTTCCTCCAACTTTGGTTGCAGGCTCAATCCTATAAATTTGTACCATTAGTTTATCAAATTGCTTCAAGAATGGGAAGCTCGAAGGACAGTTTGGGACCTCATAATTTTCAGGTCTTGGCTGTCTTGCATGTTTATTTCTTTCTCTCGTGTATCTTGCTAAAGTGTGATTTTGTTTTAACATCTGTGTTGGAATTATCAGTTTGCTTTGGCTTCTCTTGTGAAGAAAATGGCTATAGACCATCCATACCATACCATTTTTCAGGTATCTAAGATCCATTTTTCAGCTGACCTAATTTAGCAAAATTAAACTGCATGGAAGATTTTTCTTTGTGGTGCAAAATTGAATGCATGAAAAATTTAACTTGCTTGTGAACCTGCAACCAAGTGAAATGGAGAAAACTTGAAGTCATTTCAATGTCATAGCAGAACATGTGATGAAAGTTCTTTTGCAATACCTCTTCTGATGCACTGATGTATGCAAGACTGGTTGTCTGCGAATGTCCTTGGTTGAAGTTCATTCTACATATCATACTTTTCTCGCTCTTTTGGTGCTAGCTTCTAGCTTTGGCAAATGGTGACCGTATCAAGGACAAACAGCGTAGTAGAAACTCATTTGTGGTGGATGTGGATAAAATAACTGCAGCAAAAAGGCTTCTAGAAGAATTGGCCTCATATCATGGGCCCATTATTAGACAAGTATTTTCCAACATTGATCTTCAATTCTTCATTTCATAATCTTTATAATGTTCTTTGTGCTGTTAAGTTTTTCATGGATTTTTTTTTTGCATTTGTTACTAATGTAGATGAAACAAATGGTTGAGATCTATATCAAATTAGCCGAGCTGGAAACAAAGAAAGAGGTTTGTGAACTAGTTTCTTCCGTCTAAACTTTTACCTTTCTTAAGATGTGTAAGATCCTACAAGGTTTAATTGCGCACTTGAAGAGGGGATGGGTGACTGGTAACAGTTTTAACAATCCACAACCTTTTTTACTTGTTTATGTTTCTTGCAGGATACCAACAAAAGGGTTTCACTTCCAAGGGAAATCCGCAGTGTTCGTCAGCTGGAACTTGTTAGTTCACCATCGTAGCATAGTCATCTGATTTACTTTCTTATTTTAAAAGTTTTGAACTTGTTCTGACAACATAATATATTCTTAGAAAAAGGGGCACGTCTCTTGTATCTTGTTCACTCATGGATGTTAATTATTCACTTCCTCTTATCTGGTTCCTTGAAGCTTTTGCTCTTTGTTGGATCTGCAGGTACCTGTTGTGACTGCTACCTTCCCAGTTGACCGTGATTGTCATTATCATGAAGGTTCCTTCCCACACTTTAAGGGATTAGCTGATTCGGTTAGGTATGTCAGCCAGATGAAAGTTGTAGTACATTTTTATTTTTCACTTATTTCCACAAGTGGCCATGCTTGAACTGATCAAGAAAAAGGCGACGCTTGATGCTTCATTCTAATGCAATTTAGTTCAATATACAGGATAATGAATGGTATAAATGCCCCAAAAGTGGTTGAATGCCTTGGTTCTGATGGTCAAAAGTACCGGCAGCTGGCTAAATCTGGAAATGATGACCTAAGACAAGATGCTGTAAGAATCACATGTGGTTTCTTCTTTACTTCCCTGTTATTAGTTTCAGGAAAGCATTTAAAATTTCCAGTCTTTCTTTTTTGAAGCAAATGGGTCATAAACGTATGAACTTCTAATTCCTGCTAAGTTTATTGATGAGAATGCCTGTTGTGCATTTATTGACAGTTTTCTCCTATGCCTAGTCAAATTCCTTTTGTGCTGGATATTGATAAATTAACACGGGCACTTGTAGACATATTAACAAAACTTTAAAACGTGTAGGGAATTCACTTTGAATCCACTCTCAAAACATTATGGACTCACTGTTCATATTTTTTTTTCCTTTTTTTTTTCTTGATTTCACCTTTGTAAGACCAAATTGTAGGCCAATTTAGGTTAATTTATTAGGAAATGATAAGATTAAAAGATAGGGGACCAAAGTGGAAAAAGGAGAGGAAATGGATGACTTTTTTTTAACTTTGAAAACAATGTTTTTCGTAATCCTCATATTTTTCAAATTATAAATATTCTCTCCGATTTTTCGAAATTTCAAAACAAAGTCAATTTTAGTCCAAAATCATTTTTTTTTTTAATTTTTAAGTCCATGGTTTGAGAGAGGAGAAAGAGTCGCTAGATTTCATTAATAGAGAGAAAATCGGCGTTGACACCAATTTCTGCTACGAAAATGGTCAATCTTGGTGTCAACAGATTTCATTTGGTGAGGGGAGTTCTATTTAGGTATTTTTTTCACTTTTAAATTGCCTAAAAAACTAGATCCAAGCTTAGTAAAAATTTTTGTTTTAGGTTTGTGTGTTTTTTTGTTTTTGTTTTTCAAGGCCTTTGATGGATTTATTAAGGTGTGTAGTGTGTTTTCTAGCTGTTTTGTGTCAAAAATTGATTGAAAAATGAGTTTTTGGGTAAAAAAAACCATCAACCTTGATTTTCTAATGAAAAACAGACGATGCATTTTATTTATAAAAAAAAAAAGGTTGGGGTGGACGAGCTTGCGAGCCCTTTCTAAATTGGCCTGGCATGCTAGCCTAGCTTGCCAGGCGTAGCCGTGCTCGCCTCTTTTTTATAATTTTGTTTTTTTTAATTGATGCCTTTTTTTTAATATGTATATTTTTTTAATATTTTTTATTTTATATTTAAATTAATACCCTTTCTTTTTTCTTTTGTTTATTTAGTCGTTTTTTTAATTATTTTGTATGTTTTTAATTTTTGAAGAGATTATTATAATTTATTTATACTTTTTTTATTATATTTTATATAAATGAAGTTTATTTTTAAAAATAAAAAAATATTTATTTTTGAATAATATTTTTAATACGTGTAACCTTACGCAACATTTTTTTTCCCTTTGATTTTATTCAATTAATTTCATGTTTGCATTTATTTTTATTATTATTTGATTAAATAAAAAATTGATTTTGATAAACAAAGTCATTAAACACAACAGGATAAATGGTTTGTGCTGCAAGGTAAAGTATCTTAATCTATTTCTGTCTCTTGATTTTTTCAATTTTGTCTTTAGTTTTCATTAATGGTTTTTGATTTATCTAATTAAATGCATGGATAAGCTATTTTATTTACATTTAGGATATTTAATTTCAAAAACTGTGTTGGAAAAAACTGTATATTTAATTTTTTTGCTTGAAAAAAAATAATCGGACCTGCGGCAGGGCACATGTTAAATAGCTAGTTGAACTCTAAGACCTTGTTGGAAATTGGGCTCATACTGGCAGAATGAACATTTTCTTGTTACTAACAGAATGGTCATATTTCTATATGACCATACCTTCTACTGGTAAACAAATTATCATTATCATTTAGAGTTGTATACGAAAGTGGTTCCTTTGTGTCTTGAAATATTATATTTTCTTTTAATGTTGCACTAGTTCATATTCTATGTCTTTTATGATGTTGATAGATCTTGTAAATGCTTTGCAGGTTATGGAACAATTTTTTGGTCTGGTTAACACTTTTCTACAAAATAACAGGGATACATGGAAAAGACGATTAGGTGTGCGTACATACAAGGTACCTACTTTCAAAATATTGTTTAATTTTGATGGTCATTTTGACTTTTCTATCATTGAAAAGTGAATCTGTTATTAGGTTTGTATCGTGTATCTATTAGGTTTTAGTTTCTTTTGTCTTGGATTGAGTATGTTTGACTAGTGACCCCTTAGTATGTAACTATGTATGTATCAACTGTTTAATGAGTGATGCTTCTTTTGCTGCAGTATCATGTGCACATTGTTTTTCAAAATGATTTTATAATATGATTTATGCTTATTTTGCTGTACTATCCTATGTGTTCATTTTTTCCCAAATGATATTATATCATTATGCAAATGATGTTTCCACCACTTTGACTTTATGCTTTTTATTTGACTTATTTAACAGCTGAAGTGTTTGCTGGTACTGTTTGTATAATGAGAACTAATTTGTAGGTTATTATTCCAGACTTGACCATGATCATTGTAATAGTTTTGCAAACAAAAACGGCCTCATACCTGACTCCATCTTTACCTCTACTTGTATCAAGATAGGGCCTTCTTCTTATCCTGTCTATCAAGTTCCATTTCATAATATTAAATAGTTTGCGGTCAATGTGGATCATTACAGTTTACCTTTCTTCATGGATGGAATCAGGTCTTTTTGAGGGTTTGTCTTGGGAGTCTAATTTATTGGTTTTTGGATAGAGTTTAAACTGCCTGAGTCAATTGATGGTTTTGTTTCTCTAATTTAGTGCAAAGATTTCATTGTTGTGGGTGTAGACATGTCAAATTGCTCCTTAATCTGGAATTCACTTTTGTTTAAAGACTGTTCTTGTTGCCAACACGTGCGTGTTCTTAGTGATGTCAGCAGTGAGTACAGTTTAGAGTTTTGTGGGTCTACAATGTTGTAGTGACGTGTGTTTTAATTTGGTGAGAATTTTACTAACCCAGAGAATGTCAACAATCTTTAATTACTCACCTCTAAGCATAGAACAAAAAAAAGTTATGATTTCTATCCAAATTCAGTGTCAATGCTGATTGTAACAAGTACATTGCTATTGATGGGATAGGTTGTTCCTTTCACACCAAGTGCTGGTGTTCTTGAATGGGTTAATGGCACTTTTCCCCTTGGAGAATATCTCATAGGAAGGTTAGTTAAATCACAATGGTGCAAGGTTATAACAGGACAGCTGGTTTGGTAAAATGCTTGAATGATATCATCTTCTCATCTCACTTTTCAGCGCGAGAAATGGTGGTGCCCATGGTCGCTATGGAGTGGGAGACTGGTCATTTCTCAAATGCCGAGAGCACATGTCAAATGCAAGTACCGTTTCTATTTTGATTTCTAAGTAATTTTACTGTTGCCTATGTCTCTTTAATGTCTGAGTTTGAGGTATGTTATAAACATTATAGATATCATTTATTCAACTGATTCAAATTCTCAAAGGTGGCTATAGGATGTACTGGGTAATATAGGGCTAAAGTGACAGCTATATATGGTCAATGTGTTCTCAAGTACAAATACACTGACTCATTACACCATTGCTGCATACTTTACTAATTTGTTTTTATTTCCATATTTGATGGAGTAATTTATATACTGTTTACCAACATGGGAGGACTGTTGAATTAAATAAAAAAGCCTAGGGGGAATTATTCCTGAAGTCATGGACAAATCCTTTGACATAGAGGTCCTTGGTCAAATAAGAAAGGATTTATGTTACTTGTTTGGGAGTGTACCAGTTCAGATGTTTGGTTAAATCTATCCTAAAAGCAGATTAGGCTGTCTAGTGTCTGCTCTTCTTAGCTTTAATGCTTGAGCAAGATCCTGCTGTGGTAGTACAACTTGTCGGACTTGATACCGTCTTGTGTCTCTTGACTGCATTTTCACTAATTGAGAACCATTATAGACTGGAAGATGCTTCTTTCTATATAATGGTTCAGAAGATCAGATTTAGTTTCTGTTTTGGAAATATGTTGCTGCTCCTTGAATTCCCAAAATCTTGATTTTGGGTGAAAATGTGGTTTGGTCGCTTGAAATGGGGATATCTCTCCGGGATGCCATGTGCTATCAGATAAAACCTGTAGAAATGAGAAGATGGGTTGATCCATCATTGCACAATTGTTTTCCTGAAATGTAAAGATTTTATAATCAGTTGAACTGTATTATAATATTGGCTGTGTAATTAGTTCAGATTTTTTCTCTGGCATACCTTGGAAACCCACACTATTCTCCAAAACCAATCAGAATTTTTAGGGAAAGGAAAAGGCTGTGGTAAATTGCGCTTGTGGTATTGCTGAGCAAACACAAGATTTATAAATTCTAAACATGACAGATCAAACTATTTTACTTTTTTATTTTAGTTTTCTTTTCCTTTTCTAGGTTTCTTTTTCCAATGAAAAATTAGAAATGTTTATTTGTTGTATTTGTTGAAAATGAAGAGTTTTTTTCACCAAAAAAAAAAAAAAAGAAA
>Ga0307517_10008609_pt1 | contig 14614 bp, 14 predicted proteins | sample 23_EM_MG_FD_194515 | JGI IMG/M metagenome (GOLD analysis project Ga0307517, IMG submission 194515) | Populus trichocarpa ectomycorrhiza microbial communities from riparian zone in the Pacific Northwest, United States - 23_EM | ecosystem: Host-associated > Plants > Roots > Unclassified | place... | reverse complement strand
TCTTGGTCAAGTCGGTTTCCATAATCCTGACTGTCCAGTCGGTCTGATTTCCACCATTGGACTAGACTTGACTTTCGACCTGACTAGCTAGTCCAGTCCAGTCTTCCGCCGACCATTCGGAACCCTGATGATAAGAGCGATAAGGAGCAAGATTTTTCGGGAAAGCCCTGATTGATGGTACAGTGCTGCAAATGGTGACGTGATATGGATAGTTGTACGGTAGGTGATGGATAATGGATGAAGGGGAATGGACCCAACTTGTCACTTGACATAAGCCTTCTGTAAACTTTGGTCATCAAAGGCTTGGCACTATCCCTGGCGACTACTCCCAAACGGAATACTCTTCTCTACAATTGGTTTCGCCCCGACTTCATACTCGAACAAGATGTACGGAAGTATAACAGAATACCTTTGCCAGAAATTGCGAAGCGGATAGAAATGGACCCATGATAGATTCTTCAAGACACTAACGCTTGGGCTAACACCCTGTGGCTGCCCGGTGTATCCAGCACTACTGCTACCTTCCCCCTCAATCTCAACCAACATCTAAAGTCCATTCTGCTTCTCAGATGGACTGCTGTTTGGAGGAAGATGGAAAGCGTGAAGGATAAAGTCGCGGTAATGACCTTTCCATGCGCTACGCCGAGGAAACTTATCTTGATCCATCCTAGCCATCCATCATCACCACATATCGACTGCTGCGAAATTCTCTGGGAGACTCCCGCTGACTTGTTTTCCCCCATCACCTGTGGCATCTTGTTTGCCAGTGGTGGGGGGAATTCCCGGCGGCGTAGTGTATGTGGGAACTGATTTACTATATACCGGTACCAGCACTGTATGCTGCAATGGGTTGGTTATTCCAGTCTTAGGCTTGATAAACTGCCGATCATATACCCTATCAAGTCTAGTTTGGTAACATGTCATTGGTCCGCGATCTACTTGACTACAGACTCCAATTGACGAAAGCTAGCGGGTGACAAAAAAAACATGGATCAATTACAATCAATAGGAATTGGGTTTCGTCAGCTGAGTGGCAAATATTTGGGTTCAAATGTTAGTTTGGTTGTATGGACTTTGCTGAACTCTCACTCATGCAAGGCACGATAGTAATCCGACATAGGGCCGGTAAAACAAATATTCAGTTTATTCAAAGAAACAGAGAAAAACAGGAAAACAAAAGTTACAACTACCCAACTCTTGATACCTGAGGGAAAGCCCGTTCTAGGCTATTTGGCCCAGTACTCGGTATTAGGCAAAAGTCGGGCGCACCCCATATATGGTACAGTAATTAGGGATTTCCCCCCTATATAAACGTGTTTTGTGGCTTTTTTCGTAAGGGTAGCAAAAGTCGGGCGCACCCCCTAGAATAGGAAATAAACCCAGACATTTCGTGCCACCACGCCATACTTACCCTCCATACCGAGTACACTGTTTCTCTGACTTCCGCTTGCCGATCATACGGCGCAAGTCTTCACTGCTTATTACTCAGACTGGCAAGCTCGGCACGTTCGGGTGCTAGCTCATCATACAGCTTTTTGGCGTATTCATATTTCACCGCAACACCACTATCCAGCGGGATTCCGAGCCTGGCATGAAGGGAAAACAGGGTTTCGAGGAATTCCATTTTCGCCTCAAGGTCACTTCCCCACCATATTCTGCATATAGCTTGAAGGATAAAGCCAACTGAAATGTACAACAATGCATTGTTAGCAAATAGAAGCTCTAAGGGCTGTAGGATTTCTCACGCAAACAGTGATGGATATGATCATGCTCGAGCAGAAAATTTAGCCCATGCTCGAGCATTGATCGAGCTCGATCACACCGGAAGTTTGTGATCGAGCATGATTGTGTCCCTCACTACACGCAAACCAGCCATTGCGCCGGTGTTATATATAGAAGGTCTGGTAAAGTGTGTAGAAGGTTTGGTACCATGTGTAGAAGGTCTGGTATTGTGTGTAGAGGTTGTGGCGGGGTACAGATAATTGTTTTCTGTGCTTCAGATATTTGTCTAGCAGCATGGGACCGAGCCAGGTTTAGGTATCCAATCTCCCCGCCAGGGGACTGCTAAAATGCTAAATGACAGATTGCCCATTTTAACTAAACGGGCAATAGGCTTAGGGGTAGGTGAGCAAAATTACGAATACCAGTTGATGAGATCCAATAGGTTTGGCTTAACTCAACTTACCACTAGTCGCCCACCTGGAACACTGTTCCTTCTAGGGGCGCTTTGTTTCCGATGGCGAAGGCAAGAGGCCTGACAGTCGGTGGTGGATCTATCGAGTTTTTACGTTGTCGCTGAGACTTTTCTCTGGTGCCTCTCTTTCTGTCAAGACATTCTGGACTGGGCTGCTCAAAAATGATAGCCCTTGTTGCTTGGCTTAGTGCTTAGTCCACGTATTAGAGCCCACAAATCATAATCACGATTTTTGATGCGGAAACGAATGCATCACGTCAATTCTGAATCCCCCACAAAAAACATGCCCCTCATCCCTGCCAGCTGGTTGCGCCTTGGCCAGTTGTGGCCAATCAATCTTGGCTCCTTGCTTCCAAACCTGTTTTTCCTTAACCCTTCATAGCACAAGCGCTGCATTAAAGAGGGAAAAATAGAGGATGCAAGAAGGGTTTAGAAAGTTATGAACCTCATTGGCCTATCCATGGATTGTCACTGGATAATTTTGTTCTTTTTTTGTGTCGCCACCGTACGTCATAGCACACGAACAGTAATTGGTCTTGGGCCAGGTTACTACTTTATTACAACGGGCTCTAGGTATTCCCGTTCTGCGGGCGGGGGAGGTAGGGGGCTCCCCAGCGGAGCCGGAATGTGGGGTTGCTTGTGCCAAGGCAAACTCCAGTGTGGTATTCTATCCCTCTGACTAAGTTTACCGGGTGCTAGGAGTCTTGATTCTCTAGAAGCGTTTACCACAGATTTGTTACAGTACCTACGTTCCCCGCAGGTATCGTGAACTATGCCACAGGCGACCCTATCCTCGGAGAGGGAAAATCTGTGTATCCCTAGCAGCCCAATATCTCATCCAAATACCGTGAGTACTCACTCCCCAGTGATCAACAGAAGCGGTATTGAAACCTGACGGCTGCAAATTACTTGCAGCAGGCACCTTAATACCGCCCCAAGGAGACAATTCAGGAACAGATCACCCACTCCTCCGAGTTCGTGGATAACCCCTTAACTCAACTCTGATCCTGTTCTTAATAGCTTTTCCCAGAGGCAGGTTTATTTGAGGGGAGGTGTTGAGCCGTCAAGGAGCTAGTAAGAGGTCACCAATCGCTGGATTTGGGCTAGGGACTCAAGTGGGGTTCCTCAGATGAGCCCCCAATCGGGGTTCCTGCCCCAGATAGCCAAAACACTACCTCTCGGAGGTGCTGGCTGTTGTATATGAATACGGGTATAGTATCAACACAGCAGTTAACTTTTGTTCTCCCTGCCCCAGGAATCACTTTCACTTCCTAAGCGCTGAGTTCGATCATGGCCCTAGCAAGGTCACAGCAGCATGCACCATCCCGGTGGAGCTATCGACCGAGATATTATCAACCCACTAAGAGAGAAACAAAGCGATTCCTCTAGTACAGTAACTACTACCTCGCTTTACTAAGGAAAAAAGCTATGTATACAAGGCAAGCAATTTTCCAAAAGCCCAGCAAGTACATTAAGGATAACTAAGTGTGACATGAACGAAGAAGACAAACAACCTAAGAAGAACTACGCCAAAGGAAATCCCATGCTAAACTCTGCGTCACAAAAACCATATAGTTCCACTATCACAGATGTTGGGGAAGTTGCAGCTGTCATGGGAGATCGTTACCGCCGATATGACCAACTTGACAATTAGGGTGCATTAGGGTTCTCCTGGGCGGGTGGCGGGAAATAAGGAACATGAGCAATAGAAAATAGGAATGCGAGGTGTAGGAAGTATGGTGGTTCTGAGATCAGAGGAAGCGGAGAGCTGCAGTATGTAAAGGGGGCGTGGGGCCCACGGCCCCCGATTCTTGAGCTATGACCCCGCAGCGGCCTAGCAACCAGCTATACCTTTTTCCGCCATGCTTGGAGATAACACCGCTGCCCCCAAGGAGGAACATATCCGCTTTGGCCAATTGGCAATGGGTTTTCCAAACCCTTCATTTGTCTCCCCTGGCGGGAATACTGGTACAATGTTCTCCGCATGTTTGAGCGGAATTATTATTAAAGAGGCAATTTACCAACCATAGTACTCACATCGCCGGATTGCTCTGTCACTTCCAATTATGGAATCGCTCATCCTCGGATATTTTAGCCAATAAAATCTGTCAAATGAGCACCATTGCATCAATGGTAAAATGGGAAAAGACCCCTTAAAACAAGGCCTTGACTCTAGTTACATGTACAAGTATTATGTATACTACGGGTAAGTCCCCTAGCAACCTCCATGTGGAAGGAGAATGCAACTGACTTGAAAATCGCCGACTCTGCAAACTAGACATGGGCTCCTCTACGCTCGATGTCATTCCCACTTGTGGGCCAATGCCTACAACTACCTCTATTTCCCGTAAAAGGAAGCACCAAGGTGAGAAGTAGTACTTGGAGATTCTTTCGGCATAGGGGTGAGCACATTCACCTCGACCAGTCCCCTTGGTATTCTCTGAGCTCTGGCTAACCTCCCATCTCACAGTCATACCCTCCATCTGGATTTGGTCCCCCTCGGAAACGCACTCCAGCCGTTGCTCTACCCTGCTCTTTCATTCCATTGAAATAAGTTGCCCGAACTCCGCAGCGTTTTTTCTCTTTTGCGAGTGAGCAGCTAGCACTAGATTTTCACAGGTATATCCTGGTAGCTGAGGTCGAAGGAGAAAGACAGTTGGCTGCCGTGGAGGTTAAGGATGGGGTATAGTCTATTTTTAAGTTGTCAAAGCAACTGAAAATGAGGATGTGAGGAAAACAGTGGAAATGGCTAGAAAGGTGCCACGTGAACCTCCCAAATCGGTTGGGTTAGAGGCAGGCGGTTGGGTGGTGAATGGTAGTCTCACTTGAGTGCAAGCGCTTGCATGCCGAAATACTTACTACCATTGCCGGATCCTGTTCACTCTTTGACTATGGGCTCCCCAATTTTGCACTTCTTCGTTGTATTGCTAGCTAGCTACTTTAGTCCAATATTATGAAATCCCTAATTTGATGAAATTACACCACTTCTTAATGCCAGGTGCAAACAGTCAACAACAATTCCAGCCTCCTCCATCCATCTGGCCTTGTCTTGTGTCATGGTTGCAAACAATACCTGAAGGATTTCTGCTGGCGTAAAAACTCCCCCATCAAAATTAAGCATTTGCCAAAATTCCCCCGTTGTAACAAAACCATACACACCAAATGTACTATCATTTTCTCTCATGTCTTGCATCACCAACAAACACTGCCTCTTTGCCACTCCGAGAGAGTCACTCTGTGTTTCAACGATCAGGATAAACTCCTGGTTTTTCAGTCCGATCATATCTGCACTAACAGTTTCGAGATAGCCTTTAGAGTTCGAACTGACAGCAGTAATGGCTTTCCCCGGTTGAAAGAGAAGTTTTTTCCCTGTCTTGCGTGTGAAAGCCGAGATTAGGGGATTCACCATGGCATAAACCAAGTGATGGATATTGGTTACATCAAAATCGGGACTTGCCTCTGTTGGATCGCCTTGCCCCTCAACAGATTCGACAATCCGGTTATAAATAGTCTCCTTTATTTGCTGTATCTCATCATCCTGTGGCCCTTCTCGAATTTGTTTGCTTTGAGCCAGAATGTCACTAACACTAATAGCTTGGCCGTCAAATGTGTTGAATGTCAAGCCAAGTCTCTCCTGCACCTGGGCAATAGTGCCTCTCGGATATGCCTTTTTGTACTTAGTATTTGGAGAAAGCTTCTTCTGCAATGCCTTTTTTTCATGTTAGATCTTTGATTATCTATACAGACAGCAAGCTTACAAGAGTAGTGCCAATTGTCCTGAATTGATAGGCAACCTGGACTTGAAAAAGGTAGCTGTAAATTCTGGGCTTGTAGAAAACTAGGTTGGTTGAAAGTCGGAACATTGGCGGCTAATATTCCTTTGTTGTCAATTTAGTATTACTATCTTCAATTAATAAAGCAAATTAAACCAGCCTACCTTGTTGTCTTTAGATATTTATGATCAAGTGTTTGAATGCTTGCTCAGAAAGTGTGGGTGGATAATGGTATACGAGTTCACAACTGAGTGTGCAGATGATGGTGATAGTTACTGACAATTGTCGATAACAGTGGAAACCGCACTAGGGGCTTGCAGTGACAGGAGTGGAGTGAAGAGCAAGAGGTGATAATGCTGGGCCAAATTGGGGAGCTTGAAAAAAAAAAACCTGCGGTGGTTTGAGGTGGGAAAACTATAAGCTGTTATATACCAAGAAAGGAACCCAAGGCGAGGACTAATTACAGCTAGCACGACTAAAATCTGGTCGCCTACATACAACCCCACAACACTCCTGTCTAGTTATCAAACCCAACCCCTGCCTCAGTTCATACCTTAACCGAGCAACCGGCGACGGCACTACTCCATCTGAAGGATCTAGCCATATTTCTACTTGTAGTACCATTAGTAATCTACACATTCTATGCCAACTGCTGAATCTATGCAAGGCAGACCAATACATGTGTTTTGCTTCCATGCAAACTTCAGACCTAAACAGATCTCACAGTGGAAATAAATTGCATAATGCACAAACCAACCATCAATAGTACAGAAGCTATTTATAACATATTGATTCCTTAGTTGATGAATAAAGGTTTTATTGGTACAAATGAGTATCAAGGATGAAAACTTCCTAGGGAAGAAGGGGATCTTTAGCTGAAGCCGCACCAGTGTTCAACCCAGGTCATAAAATAACAAACCCGATGAAAACATCACATGAAGGATCGTATATTCAACCCAACCGGAATGGGCTCAAGCAAAACAGAAGACGCCAAACTATTCAAAAGTCAATTATGCTAAGTTTGATTGTCGTAAGATATAGTATGAATTGATATTTGGTAATTCTTGGAAATATAGATTCAAGATATATCCAAAGTGGTCACTGAATAAAGAAAAGAATCAACCTCTTGGTGTTGAGAGACATTCATAGTAGAATGAGCCTAAGGGCTTTATTGAGTACATAGCTGGCATTCCTAGTATCTAGAAAACCTTGGTATTCCTGCACTATTTTCACATATATTAAATTGGAAGATTAGTTTCATACTTATTACCTGGGACTTCAACCAATCGCCCAAGTGGCTTTCACAGTTTGCCTTATCACAAAAATTTGATCAATCGAACATGCAGGGTTGACAAAGAGGAGTACTTGGTTGTGCAAAAGACTATGTCAAGGACAGTTTTACAAGCAGGATACAGTCTAATAACAACTGGGATATCAAGATATGGCTCAGATTGTAAGATATTCGGTCTTTTCAGCGTAATAAAACGAAGCCATCAGCCGCTGGTCAATCTGCTATCGCTTAAGAGAAAGGGTTAAGTTGTCCGGCCACCTGGAGAATTACCTCGCCTACATCCGCACCATAGAGGCAAGCAACCTTCACCAGCCTATATAAGTTAGTTACGCTGTACCAGAATTCTCTGTGGTTTTATCTCGTCTATTCTAACTTCGTCTCCTGTTCCCAGTTGCTACACGATGTAATAGATGTTAACTCCTATTTGGCCAAACTGCAAACTTCACTAGTATTGAAATATGCAAATAATATGAGCTCTGATATGGGAAGCGTGCCTTGAGGTTCTTGTTCTTTCTGTACCACATTAAGTCATCTATATATAGACAATAGCTAACTACAGGAAAAACCTGGCTTTGTCTCGGTCAAAGGGCCCTATCATTCCATCTCGCTCACTATCATTCTAGGCCATAGCACTTTCCTCCTAACTCTCTTCAATCGGTTTCACACTCTCAGTGAGTTTTCCCAACTATTCTGTTCCGGAACATTTCTCATATCTTCTTCTGGTTTGCTATGACGAGAGTGCGACACTGGTTCTATCCGTTATCAACCGTAGCTCCAAACATTTTTCACTACGAGAACAAGTTCCTGCCTTCTCCAAAAACATCGTGATTCAGCCTAACCTATCCTTCGAAAAACAATAGAATCAACCATCATATTCCATAACTCTTTTCAAAATACAAGACTCGTAGTCTAAACATCCAGTCCTGTAGTAAGTGTTGCAGATATGCAAGCTTCCTGCCCTTGTTCAACAGGAATACAGTTACTGCTTGCTGCGTTGAACCGGGTGACAAGCAACAAATCAATTGACAACTACATACATCTCATAGCTATAATCTTGCCAACCGGCTAGTAAGAGCCTGAGTCCTTGGAATAGTTGAAAATCTCTTGACAAAATTATCAGCTACAGGGAATAAAGCCTAGCATCCCAAAGCTCTACAAAATGGTTGTGTTCAATTATGCAAGATTAAATCCCCCCATCCTTAATGCTTGATATAAACAGTCAACAACAATTGAGTTCCTCTTCATCCACAATTCCTTTCCCCTTCCCATTGTCCGAAACATTATACAAAAGGGATCAGATGCTTTGAAGCCACTATCATCATTAGGAAACATTTGCCAACGCTCACCCGCGGTAATTAACCCATATCCTACCCCACCACCATTATTTCCCTTCATATTCTTCATTGTCAACAGGCACTGTTTTCTGCCTTTCCAAGGGCAGACCTCTTCGCTTCTACAACAAGAACAAACTTGGGCTTTCCAACTTTACTCAAGTTGTCTACAAGTACGAATTCTTCATAGGCACCAGTTTCACCATCTGTCGCAGTAATTCCTTTCTCTCTTTGGAGAAGAAGCTTTCATCCTGTTGTCCGTTTGCTGGAAGTCACTATCAGAGTGATTATGGTATAAACAAGATCGTTTAGATTGGCTTCCTTAAAATCTGGGCTTGATTATGTACGGTAGCCTTCGGCCGCTATATATTCCATAACTTGCTCATAACCCTTTTCCTTAATTGCAAGCACCTCTTGCTTTCCAAGTGCTTCCCTTCCGGTAAGGTTGTCTAATTCTAACATTTTAGTAACCTTAATTGCTTGCCTATTGAGTTTCTCAAACGCCAGGCCAAGTCGCAATTCGGCCTCTTCATCCTCAACTTTAGAATACCAAGTCTTCTATACCCGCTTATATGAACCGGTCTTGGTTTGTTTCTTTTTCTGTATAATTTCTGTTTAGTTCTGTTTGCCAATGAGGGAAGTTTAAACACTACCTGAGTTGACTTTGCTTTGCATTGTACCTCTGATACTCGGGTGCTGTAACTGTAACAAAAAACAGACTGGTTGACACGTGGTTTGGAGACCTGGGTGCCAGTGAGGTACATACAACTACAACCAGGATTGTTTGTAACAGTGTTGGTTGCAAGTCGTAATATCGGCTATGTCGCGAGCCATAACATGGTGGACCGTGATTTCCTGCTGTCAGTTTAGCAGAACATTCTTCAATAGGTAATGTGATGTTATACTGAATAGACATACCTCAGGATTCTTGCCTGTATAAGCATTTTGTGGTATTGAAAAAGATTTTCTTTTACGCGATAGGGTCTACTCTGCCCAATGGGTAAAAAGGACTTGGAATAAATATCACTTGGAAGGAATCCAAAATGGAAAAGAGAAGAATATGGAACAATGCTATTGTTGAGCAGGTATGCAACAGGCAAGGACAGTCGTCTCCTACGTATGCGAGTCTCGTTTGCTTGCACCAAGGAGTAGGGAGGTACTATCTCCGTACATAGTACGGAACTGACTTGCTCATCTTGCATGATCAGTCGAAGGACACTAGCTGTTCAGATAGTAAGATGGGTGGATTGTCGTGGTTGATAGAACTATCACAATAGTGCTATGTTCGGGCAGCCCGTCAAGACTAGCACAATAGTCTCTGGGTTCTTAGAGCGTAGGCTCTTGCAGATGAGCAGGGTATGTAAAGAGAGTAAAGGGTAATCATATTGCAATTTCTCAAGTATAGAACACTAGTTAGATGGTTGCGTGAAGATTGTATCTCTTGGTCATTTTTTTTTTTTTTTTTGTAATCAATTCGTTATTATGTTTAAAGGTACAAAAGACTCATGCAGTGCTAGCTATGGAGATAAAAAACCTATAAGCAAACGTCATCCCGCCCGCTTCACCTCGCCATGGGAAAAATCAAACACCCCGAATCCATAGGTAAAGCCCCCTTCGCCTAGCACCTAAGACAAAACCTCAGACACGTAGGGAAACAATTCAGAGAGAGGTACAGGAGAGAGACCCAAACCCTTCAGCAGGCCCCCAGGTAACACTAAGAAAAGAATCAAAGAAACGCCTAGATACAACTACTATTGCTAATATGCCAAATCCAAGAACCCGTAGGGTGAAATCCAATTGGGGCGGCGGCTCAAGGGTTGGGAGTGACCGGAAGGTGGCGACCCGTCGGCGTTTAGGAGAGACCAAGGCGGCAGTGCAATACCATGATCAACCGTAACCTAAGCGAGGATTGTGACCGTAGAGTAAATCGCAGGAGGGAGAGAGAAAGGTGGGCGAGCGGAGCCACCCGGCAGAGGGGATGCCAGCCAATGACGATGAGCAGTCGGGTGCCGGCCGGTGAGTAGCAGTAGGGTGCCAGCCGGTGAGGAGCAGTAGGCAGCCCACCTGGGGAGGAGTTTTTAGCAGTAAGGTGCCAGCTTATGGGGCAGTACGGTGCCAGCAGACAGAACCGGGAGGGGGGTAGAGGAAGGATCGAGAGTGGGCTAGCCAGAGGTGACTAACGGGCCATAGCAAGGGCTTTTGGGACGACAGCGAAACCGAGCGGGACCGTGATGTTACTCACCGAAGCTTTCCCCATCAGGGGTACAAGCCCAGCAGAACCGAAGCCTTACTTCGACCGAGTGTCTGGACGCCATACCGCCGACCGTGAAGGAAGGGAGAAGCCATCCGGCTGTGCAAAATGCTAAGTGAGGTGCAAAGCAAGTGCGGGGTAAGGGGGAGACCCGAACTTCATGAGCGGGTGTCAACGATGAACGGGAACAAGAACCCCAAGGAGGGGAGGCAGGCGTGCCTCAGGAGAGGAGGGTAGATGGCTTAACGTCAACCCCTAGGCAGTAGCCATGATGGGGGAAGCGAGGTGGGTGGCGGAAAGCGACGATGATTTCCCGTGGTGTTGAGATTTCAATCGCCGGAGGTGGAGGAGAGATGGTTCGTGGTTGTATCTCTTGGTCATTTTTTTCATTTTCATTTTCATTTTTGTAATCATGCGTTCATTGTTTTTAGGTACAAAAAGCCTCATGCAGCGCTAGCTATGGAGAAAACAAAACCTATAAATCAAAAACAGAAACAAAGGAAAGTTACGGCACGAGTAAATATCTACTATCGCGCAGGTTTCTCCTCCGCCGGGCCATCGGCCACATGTAACAAGGAAAGTACAAACTAACAATTTAGTCGTCTGGGAAGGAAAGCCTATATAAAACAAAGGAAAGAAATCCAACGGCCCTATACCTCAGCCAACGAAAAAACGCGAAAGACTGGGGGGGGCACCCTGGGGGGCGAGAGAGAGAGCCGGGGGGAAGAGGAGGGGGTGGTGGGCGGGAACATCGTGGGGGGGAACCCGGTGGAGGTGACGCTTATGAAGTTGGCGAGTCTTTTGAGAAGAGGGAGGGAATTCCATAGTGGGGCTTCAGGACCGACATAGGTAACGCCGTGGAGGAGGCGTGACCTGCTGTGCTGTCTCGGGGGGCAAGATAGGATGGCGTGTTCGAAGGTTTCTGGCTCCAAACCACAGCGGGGGCAGGAGGTGTCGGCATCGGGGGACCTCCAAGTCGGGTGTGCGGCCAGGTAACCTTTCCCGGCTCTCATTTGGTGGATTCTCTCGGCGAGGAATTTGCCCTGGCCCATGAAGGGCCTGGGGGACACTGAGGGAGTGTGCAGGTAGTATCCCAGAGGGGGGAAGAGGGAGGCCCACTCCTCGAGGAGTTTCTCCCGTATCCTTTTCTTCAAGGCTGAGTAGGTGCTCTGCATAAGGGACTGGGGGGGGAGGGCGGGTGTCGGGTGAACAAGGTGGGAGTTGATCATGGGCATCCTTGATAGCCCAAGAGTGAAGGGGATCGTTCGGTGAGCCACCGCATCTACCGGCAGGTGGTTCCTCATCGGGGGGACGGGTCTGGGTGACTTCCAGTGAAGGGGGAGGTATACTGATGACAGGCCCCTTGTCAAGGCCCTCGAGGCGTCCGGTGCTCTGTGTGCCGACAGTGATGGGAAAGAGGGGTGGAGACGGGCTGTCGCCGGGTTCACCATAGGGGGGGAGCAGACCACCCTGAGTGCGGCCAGCCTCTGCCGGTGAGCTACTAGGAGGGAAATAGGAGGGAGGCAGGACTCCACCGAAAGTATCCCGGTGGGCGTGGCAGAGAAGCAGTTTGTGGTCCACCTTTGGACCTTGCGCCAGAATGTATCGAGGCGGTTCGTCGTGCCCACACCAGGAGTGAACAGATCCGCGCCATAAAGTAGAATGGGGGCAACTAATGACGTCGCCAGTCTGTGGCATAGATAGGGGGGGAGGCCTGCACCAGGCGGGCTCAGGCATTGTATGAGGGCGAACGTTCCTTGGGCCAGTGCCAGGCGTCGCGAGAAGTGTGCAGCGGTGTCAAGGGCCGGGGTGAACCAATATCCTAGCCACCGAACCGAGTCGCTTGGACGAAACAGTTCCCCTTTAATCTGAAAGGGTGAGATGCACTTTGGAGAGTGCCTTTGGCTGGGGGTCCTCCAGTGTATCAGCTCTGTCTTTGCTACCGAAAAGGAGACGCCCAGTCGGGACGCCTTTCTTTCCAGCTTCCCGAAGAGCTCCTGGAGTCGGCGGATGTTTCCACGATAGGAGAGGGAGGCCACTGTGAGGGCAAAGTCGTCCACGTACGAGATCATCAGGCCACGAGGGATCCTGAAATGCAGCGGAGCCACTTAAAGGAGGAAGAGGAGCGGGGAGATCGGGAAGCCTTGGGGGGCTCCGACGCTAACGGGTGCCGGGGTCCCTGGGGCCCCCTGAAAGACTAGAGTGCAGCTCCTTTCACCCAGGAACGATGATACCCAGGAGACCAAGTAGGGCGGGATCCCGCCTTCCCTCAGGATGCGGGCCAGAGTGTTGTTGTCGACGTTGTCGAACCCTGCTTTGATGTCCAGGAACAAAGAGGAGACCTTGAGGCAGGGCCTTTGCAGGGTCTTGACGTCGTTGGTGAGGGTGAGGCAGGCGTCGTAGGTGCTGAGCCCAGGAAGCGAACCGCATTGGTTGGCGTGCAGCAACCCCTTAAGCCGGGCTGCCGTCAGTAGACGGGCTGCTATGATCCTTTCAAGGACCTTCGAAAACGTGCGGATTAGGACTATAATCCTAAAGGAGGAGGGCGCTTCGTAGGAGGGCTTGCCCGGTTTGTCGAATACCACTCCGTTCGAGCCTTTCAGCGAGGCGGGGTGATACCCCAGGAGGACCAGGGGGGAAAGTATCCTGAGGAGCATTGACGGGTTGATTCTGTTGACCTGCTTCCAGGTGGAGTAGGGTATCCCGTCCGGGCCTGGGGCCGAGGTCGGGGAGCACTTGGAGAGAGCCGCAGCTATCTCGTCTGTCGTTAGGGGGGGTACCGACCTATGTGGCCTAAGCCTAGGCGGCGGAGAGAAGGGCTCCTTGGGTGGGAAGAAGTGGTCGAGAAGGACCTCGTTCATCTGTTGTGGGGTCTCGGCCCCCGGGAGGCAGGGGAAGCGCGGCTGGGCCCGATCATAGGCGAACCTTTTGGCCGTCCAGAGACTCTGGGGGGTGGCGGTCAGCCGGAAGGAGGACCAATGTTTGTTTTTGGCGGCTTGATTGCTTTAAAATACCCCAGCTTAGAGGTTCCGGCAATTGCCCGCATGTGTGGGCTATCTCTTTTCCGGGCCAGCCTAGCGGCCTTGTGGTATTCGCGACGGAGGATGGTCAGGTGGGGAGTCCACCAAGGTTTCGAGTAGTGGGACGGTCTGGACATCGGGGTCTGCTCTTTCAGAAGGGCTACCAGCCGGTTCAGCGACTCTGACATCCATTCGTCCAGTTTCTGAGGGGTAGGGCACGACAGTGCGGCCGGGACTTTGAAATCCTTGATGATCTGCTCAAGGGACTCCCAGTCTGTGTCCGCCCACCGCGGGCGTGGAGGTTTCCGGCTCAGAGAAGGCGTGGCCAGGGTGATCGTGATTGGTACATGGTCGGACCCAGTCGAGGGGAGGGAGGCCTCCCAGCTTTTCACCAGGGGGAGGAGGAGGGGGTTTGCGAAGGCGAGGTCTATTACCGAGGGGCGGGCAGTCCCCACTAGGGGGAACCTTGTGTACTCACCCGGGGGGTTGAGGAGGGCGAAACCGGACTCTGCCGCTTTTTCGAAATAGGGGGTTGAGGTTGTATCTCTTGGTCATTTTTTCATTTTTTTTTTTTTTTTTGTAATCAATTCGTTATTATGTTTAAGGTACAAAAGACTCATGCAGCGTTAGCTATGGAGATAAAAAACCTATAAGCAAACGTCATCCCGCCCGCTTCACCTCGTCATAGGAAAAATCAAACCCCCCGAGACCATAGAAGAAACCTCCCCCGCCTAGCACCTAAGACTCGCACCTC
>Ga0307517_10008608_pt1 | contig 14617 bp, 14 predicted proteins | sample 23_EM_MG_FD_194515 | JGI IMG/M metagenome (GOLD analysis project Ga0307517, IMG submission 194515) | Populus trichocarpa ectomycorrhiza microbial communities from riparian zone in the Pacific Northwest, United States - 23_EM | ecosystem: Host-associated > Plants > Roots > Unclassified | place... | reverse complement strand
TCCAAGTGTCTCCACACTACGACCTCCTGGTAGAAAGCCTGAGTCTTGTCAGCAACGGTCGACGGAGAAAGCGGTGGCGTCAACACTGTACCTTTGCAGCTTTCTGAGGACCATCCTTGGAGTATACCCTAATGCGTTTGACACAAACCATTGATCCGTTGAGGAACCCATTGTACACATCACCAGAACCTCCCGAGGCGACAGGAAGCTCCCCAACAGCCAAAACCTGAGAAAAACCCGTATTCGATGTTGGCAGTATCGTTCTGGCGCCGCATATATGTATGAGTTCCTGCAGACACTTCCGGAAGGCAGGGCTGGAAGGGTCGAGAATATCGAGAGTCTACTGTAGGTTGAGCGGAGAATAAACAAGTGAGACATGGTGGCGTACCTTGTCCAGATGGTCGACAAACCCCACCAGATCATCTCCTTGAAGGTTGGGCATCCATCGTTTATACTCCTCCCCATAGAGTATGTTGCTGACTTGATCGTGAAACGTGGAAGAAGATGTGTCGAGCCCGCGGAGTTGATTCAAAGGATTGCGGGAAGGCATGGGAAGCACTCTTGGCTGGAGTCGTGAATAGTGGGGAAGTATGAGGGTATATGTACCGGAGGCCTCACCCGATCCACAAGGCGGTAATAATGAAAGCAATGTGATCGATGAACGAATTTTCGCAGACCCGATGCGTCGGACATTCTCCCCCATGACCAATGCCGGGGGCACTAATGAGACATATGGTCCAACCGATTCGGCCCTGCACACATAGGGCCACTGGAACAACGGGTATTCTGGGACGGAGGTCGCCTTCGAATCGTTGACGGGAGCCGAAAGTCGTCTCCGGATTGAATACAAGGACAAGGCCCAGCTGGAGTTGTCCAACTCGATCAAAGTGGTGCGTCTTCCTCGTTCGATGACTGTCGAAGCAAGAGTATCCCTCCCTTGCACCCCAGCCTCCATTCCGCCCCCAAGGAGTTCTTCGGGCCGGTGGGGGACGAGTATTTTGCGCGACGGCTCTTCACCGTGTGTCACAAGGAGCAAAGTGCGTTTGGTCGAGTGTCCATAAGGAAATATAATGAAGACCCGAACACATTCCTCACCTTCGTGAGCCGTCCGATTTTCATCAACGTCCAATCCAGGGTGTCGGTACCGGACCCGAACGAAATGATCGCCACTCATATACAAACCTCTATCGAGTATGCCGTGAACACACCCTTTCCCAATGCAGATCCGAACGGGCCTGTTCGCCCAATGCTGTTGCCGTTTAGTATTCGGACCTCGCTCTGCGCCAATCTCACGACTTCACTCTTCACATCATCCCCGGCAATACTTGACAAACAGTGGAAATGGACCGGAAGGGTGACGCCTCCACCTGATCATCGGAAGTTCTCCGGTACCGGTGACGCTTTAACTCGCCTTGTTACCACCTCTGAACAATCAATCACACCTTCCTTGAGGTCGCATTTACTGTCTTTCTTCCCACAGTCGCATCCCTGTACTGTGGCTGCCCCCACCAGACATCTCCTATCCGGTGAACCCTCCCTCACCCACCCACTACGGACCTTTATGACGCTCCGAGCTAGCGTCTCCTTCCCGGAAAATCCTCCAGCGCCTCCGTTCCGGGGCTCGGGGCGCTGTGAATAGTAAGTTCGGTCACGCTACAGTTCCGTCGCAGGGAATCCCCGAGACGCCACTCCCTGTTGAGGTCCGTGCTCATCTGATGATAGTTGCACGAGGGTTGGGAAATCGTGCGAGCCATGTCACCTTACCTTTGACGGAGCCCCTGACCGTTAGTCAGACTAGGAACCATTCTTCCCAGTGGTATCGGTACGCGTCTCACGGGAAGCGAAGGAGGGATCTATCACATCGCCAGGAACACCCCGGGAGTTGGGCCAACCTCACGAACAGCAAGCCGTAGGTACGGATCTGCGGATGGTTACTCACCTGTTACGATAGTTTGGACTTTGACTTTCTTCCACCGCTGGAGTTTCCGTCCTTCGGTAACTTATGCACCTGTGAACTGTTGCAGGGTAGCGTCTGGGGGGGTCTTATGGGTTTTGGGTGATAAGCGATTTGATGCCGCCGAGTCGCAGGTTATACAGGAAGGAAGGTGACCGTGAATGTGTCGGTTCAAAGGTTAGCGTATCAATGCGCCCGGGTGTTAACCAGACCATCCTCCGTGAGACGCAATAGGGATTTCGCCTTGTTCTGTATTTTAGGAGTCTGACGTCAAAGCCCCAGTGAACAACCTTCTTATAGCGACGCGAATCCGTGACCGCGGTCAGTCTTTCTGTATCCGAGTGCAGGGGGACGCCAGAGATGAGAAGGGACGGTGGAGGTAGCTACTAGGAGAAAGGCGAGCGCAGCGGTCAGGGGGAGATCGGAGCAGAAGTTGTCCTGAAAATTTGGGTCTCCGACAGGGGGTCTTCGTCTGGTGATTATCAGATGCGAGACGACGATGTCTTCTGCCATACAAGTATTACAAATCGCCCATCGACAACCTCTGTCTCCATCCCTGCCTCGCGTTATCCACCCTCCGAGTCGTTGACACACCCTCTCCCCGTGTCTCAGTTATCTCAAGTCAAACTTGTGTTTCACTCGGCAATCGTAGGGTGTGCTTGTTTCAACGACATTAATCACCTTGACGTGTACAAGAAAACTGCAGTGTATTACCCCATCTCCCAACAGTATCGCAATCATACTTCCTTCCTTCGGCCTTGTCAATGCCACCAGACCGTGATCGTGTCCCGTCCTCGCGAGCGCAACAGCTTGGCCACCGCTAATACAATCCACCTGGAAGATCCCCGACCAGGAGACTTTGGCACCAGGTACTGAGAGAGGAGGGCCTATGTCTTCGCTCGCCCCGTGAGCGCTACCGCAACGGAGCCTTGGGTGACTGCCGGATGTGCTCTACTGTTCCCACTTTTCCGTGTATGACTCCTCTTACGGTAAGAGTTGTTCCGAGGTTAATGCGTCACCGGGGGAGCGAAAAATATGCTGCAGCTGTGCCTTTTCCATCCACAAGCATGAGAATCGCTTATCCGAGTTTATCGCTTTTGGGAGGCGGATAGCAACGGAGGTACGGTCACCCGCAAACCAAGGTGAGTTGCGAATCGAAACGAGATGAGCATACAACGCGGGTGACACGTAACAGTGTAATGCTCAAGCGTGCCCGAGAAATATAAGTATCCGTTCGAGGCCTTCCGCGTGAAACCACGACAATGTTCGGTAGGCCGGGCGATCGATGCGTGATGGGTTCCATCAAAACGCGCTAAGCTCAAAGGTCCCAGTAAGCTCGGGCAGGGTCGGACGAAGTCAGCGACGGCACCGGGATTGAAAATCTGCGAGTTTGGGAGGTGTTGAAAACCGCGCCGAGGGATTTGAGGAGTGAGAATCCGTGGGATGGCATAAGAGGCCTCCAGGTTGACGTGTGCTGGATTGTTGCACATCTGTATTTTCAATGACATGATTAGTGGGGACAAATTCTAACTTCTCCGAAGAGATTATGCTTGCCGTTGGCAATCAGGACGCCGAATAACTGGGGGATAAGTGTTTCCGATGAGAGAGACCCGCGAGTCGGTAAGATTACGTGCCTCGCACTCCACGTCCAAGTGTACACCATGAGAAAATGTTTGAACCTAACCACCCCCTGCTACGATGACCTAAGGGCGGGCAATTGACAGGGATCCGGAAAGGTTTCCTAACATGATCCGGCATCTTTGGGGAGGGAGAACTGTCACGGGCGAAAAGTGGGTGTGTGAAACCCATGATCTGGAGCCGACGTCAAGTTCTTGAAGCGTCGTGAAAGAGGTCAACGATGTGGTCAGGGATCTCTGGTGGGAGGTGTGGGTTCGGCACCGCGGTTTCCGCCCAGAAAGTGCTGGGGCCTCCAGTTTGGCGCCCAGCTCTGAACATTCTGGACTGCCGCTCCGACCGTCCAGCTGTTTCCCCGCTGCAGTCCAGAACTAAAACAACATGACTCCCTCCCTCGCGGTCGTGGGGACAACCAGCAAGACTCACCGGATTTTTCGACGAGATCAATTATCCCAACAGGTCCCAAACAGCCAGTCCTCCACTCCACTCTTTGGGCGGTCTTCCGCGCCGCCACCACAACTCGGCCTCCGTTTTCGTCGACACATTCCCCCGTCCACTCGCATCGGTCCTCCTCTCACCGTACCACTCGACGCGCGAAACTTTGGGCTACGTCATTGCCGCCGTATGGCGCAAACGCACCAAGGCTCATCTCCCTCCCTTTGTGCTCAACTTTGTACGTCCCAATCTTGCTTACACGTCAAGTTCCTGATCCCACTTTGTTTACCACCGGTTTTCGCGACATGTTTTGCGGTGTGACTTCGTCTATATCAAAGCCCCCGTTCCGACAGTCACTCATTTCCGCCGTTTTGATGGTACCGTTCCCTTTCCAGAAGTGAAAGAATCAACTCTCATTCCACCTCGTTAACTGCAACCATCAATTAGTAGCTCTGATCCACACAACCATCCATAACAATGTCTCCTATTCGCAAATCAACTGAAACCCCCCCTTGCATGCGCATGCCGTTCATTTACCGAGTTCGCCTAAGCAAGACGCCGCGAGTAATGGAGCTTGGAGTCCCATCCCTCTTACTTTTTGTGTTGTAGGGTGATCCTCTTACATGATCTTCCAGACATTACGTCTGACTTCGAAGCCACCTACATACGAAGAACTTCATCGAGTGGATGAACAACGGGAATGCCAGCGAATTCGTCCAGAAGCACAAAGAGGCCAATCGGACACAGCTCGTGAGTGCTCGAATTGTCACGATGGTTCACTTCTCAGAGGTCGGCGTGGTTGGTTTCGTCAGCTGGTAGACGCCACACTCGGCCTGGATTATATTCATAACCTCCAGTTCGTGCATGGAGACTTGAAAGGAGTCAGTAAACTTTCCAACGCTTTCGGTTCACCCACTCATCTTGAACAGGCAAACATTCTCGCCACCGGGGGTGGTCGCGCCTGTCTGGCAGACTTTGGACTTTCGATCATCGTCCGTGCGACGCATCAAGGCACTCCCGATGCGTCAGACGCCTCCCTCGTATCTATCGCTCCTGGGGGAACGCTCGAGCCCTGAACCGCTTTACCCGGACAAATTCGGGGCTAAAGATTCTCGGCCAACAACTCAGTCCGATTGTTATATTCTTGGAATGGTTGTTTACGAGGTTCGTGATCACACATTCGCGCTTGAGCCTCCCGGGTTACTGGCCGAAAAGTGCCGTATTGGGATATCCCGGTGGGCTACGTGGTGATGGAGGCGGTCCTCAGAGGTGTGCGGCCGAAAAAGCCGGATGAGTCGGCCAGCCTTGGGTTTACTGATGGGTTATGGAGGATTGCCGAACGTTGCTGGACGGTGGATACTGATCATCAGCAATGCGCTTGCCGAGCAAGCGAGTCGGGTAGAAGATTATGAATGGAGAACCCAACGCTTAGACTCAAGATCGACTCAAAAACCGCTCCAAAACCGACTCGATCGCCTTCTTGCCGAGCAACAGAGGGGGAGGGATTGCTGATGATGCCCGATCGGATTTGAAAACCATAATTCACCATCTAACACATGCCGCGTCGACCTGGAACATAGGATAATTTGTGTAACCACGGGGCGCTCGTTGTGTGTTACTCGTTGGGGATGAATCCTACGTTGGTCACCGTGGTTCGACGCAAGATCGTTTCCCCACCCGCATTATATTCAGGTTTCTGGAATAAATATCGTAGCAATTAGTACACAGATGAATATCAGAGGACTTGTAAGGGAACTCTCGGGACCTCGTCTGTCGTGTCGGGTGGGCTGCGCGAATCTCGGCTACTGACGTCCTTCTAGGAGAAATAGGGATAATCCCGATCTTACGGACAGTCGCTCGGTCTCAGCAGACTCGGACTTCATTATGAAAACACTACACTAAGATTCGATCGGAAGCGCCCTGATGAACACAGGTAACTAAACTAATTCGATAAATGTAACAATAGTGGACATGGCTAAGAGCCGATTCGACGTGCTCCCGCTGAACACAACGGGGCGTCAGCGACGACGACGACATAAAAAATTAACCACACGTCGAATCGCGGCCAGAACTTTCTCCTTGAACTTTTTGCGTTTAACCGGTAATGGCTGTATAGGCGGATTTGAGCGCCCGGTGTCAAGTCTAGTTGGGGGTCGTGCACCACCTTGGGCCGGTTTTTTTGTCTCGAGTAGTGATTTACGTGGGTCTGAGAGCGAAGGTTCAGGAGATGGGATACGCTTTGTCACCGTGTCTGAAGTAGGCAAAGAATGAATTCTTCAGCGAGTTACGTTACATCAGGTTTGCATTTACCGTCCTCGATGACCGGTACCATGTGTGGGATATCTCTCTCCCGTTCCGGTTCCGGTCCAGCGAATACTAGGCGTAGGGAACCAATAGGCAACCGGGCCCGCAGGTCCTTGTCCAAGCAACGTTGAATGGCTGCCCAGATTGGAGCGGACAGCCAATGCTTGGCTGTTGGGTTATTTGGACGGGGCGGCTGCTCCCCGGATACAATCTTGAAGGCTATAACGCTCTCCCGTCGCAAGCCATACGGTAAATTATCCGAGAGGACCTAGTTGTGGGGAGGGGGCGTCCGTTAGCAACGCGACCCGCGGGATAGGGGAGAAAATTACTTCGTAAGCGGTCATCGCAAGGGAATAAACGTCGCTCTCTTTCTGAGGATTTCTGAGCGTGGTCATAGCCTTCATTGGATCCAGTAGCTCCGGAGCCACATAACGGACAACTGCTGGCTCGGAAGCCGCCGTGGTGTTTAACTCTTCGCCTGCAGGATCTACGATGATTCCCATTATTCCAAAGTTTCCTAGGCGCGCGGTACCCTCCTCGCTGATCAAGATGTTTCCCTGGAGTGGTCAAGGGCCGAAAATTAGCATGTGTTTGCCTTCGATAACCTCTATCTCTTACCGGAGTGATGTTATTGTGGACGATGCCCAGTGAATGCAGATGTTCGAGGCCAGTGGCGGCTTGTGCGAGCTGTCCAAAGTAAGATTAGATGGTCCCGCTTCGTTGATTCCGGTGGCCACCCCTACGAGCTGTAACCGGTCGGCCTCACGATTACTCTTGATGTACTGGACGATGTTCCCATTTGGTAACCAGGGGTTGATTATGCAAAATGGGAACAGCTCGGAAACTCCAAGGAGAGGTAGCACGTTCGGGTGCTTAACGTACTTCCAAACTACGATCTCACGGTAGAACCTCTGATCGTAGTAATCGAGGTGAGTTCACACCCTCATCGGTACAGGGGAACTGCCACACACCCGTTTGATTCTGTCTAGATTCGCCGAGGTTTGTGTCCGAAAAGCCTTGACGCACACCTGGTGCCCATCCAGCTCGCCTTTCCAAATATCCGCGAATCCTCCAGAAGCGTAGGGGATGGCGTCACTTAATATGACCCCAGCTGGGAGATATGACTTGGGCAAAACCCCGTGTGAAGGTGAGACTTTGCGTAGGACCCTGGAACATTTATTCTTCAGGCTTGGATTCACCATGGGGGATGACAGAACCTGGTTGTAGGAGATTTGGCGGGAGGAATGAAAATTTGTGAATGAAGGCGCACCTTGTCAAGGATTTCGACAAGATCCTCTGCTTCTGTTTGGCTGAGCGGTGGCGGGCCGTTTGGCGATTGTTCGGCTCGCAATGCGGTGGAAACAACGAAGGGGATAAGCCGCGGTTCGACGCCCAACTTGGCGAGGTCTTCGGCGGTGATAGGGAAATCTAGCGAAGGGTTCTCCTTGTCAGTGGGCCATGGTCGTGCTGGTGGAGGTTGTGACTCACCTTGTGAGACTGTTCCGTCAGACATATCGATCCTCGGGCCGGCGGAAGGGGATGGGAGCGGACGACAGACCACTTCACCGGAGTCGGTCCTAGTGATATAGTTTGGAACACGCGGGACACATGCGGCACTTGTTTGGGTGGTGAGTGCAAGACGTGTTCGGAACCAGAGATTATCGATCAGCGCCAGCCCGTCGCCTCCAACGGGGCAGCCCTCGACGTCAAGGTTTCAGCGCAACTAAAGATGGTGGTTCTCTGTCTGGCGTCAGCAAAGCCGTCCCGCTACTGTGAGGTTCTGTGGTTGCTGTGGCGATCGATCACCACCGTAGACATACCGGCCCCTCGTCTACAGCATGATCTCAGTAATCCTGTGTCTGTTCACAGAAGGTTAACTCGCTGTCGCTCTGATACTGGAAGGAGCGCTATTGGTAAGAATTTGATTAAGAAATTGTTTTATTGCTCGTAGAGTATGGTACAAAGGAGATAGCGAGCACGAGAATGTGGTTTGCCTTGTCCCGTATACCAAGTCCCTCGTTCCTTTTAATCCCGGGTCCATCGTTCTGGTGGAGTGACTATTGACCGAGAACAGGGAGGATATCTTCTGGTGTTAAGGAGCGGGGAGCTGGGACGAGGACTCGGAAGCGCGAACAGCCCGGGGGAGTTGCCAATGAAACCAAGGCAGGTGTGCATTGCTCGTTCGGGGAACCCAGAACCAGGTTGAGGGCTGTCGGCGCGTCCGTAATGTACGGTGTCGGTGGGGCGAAGTGGTAGACATGGAATTGGGGGTGGACGCCGGACCAATGGTGTTGAACATAGGTTACCTAAAAACCTGCAGAATCGGTCACCGGTCCATGGAGAATCATCACGATATGTGAAGTAAGAGGTCGAGGAACGCACCCAACATCTACAAAGGCCTTCACATTGAACGCAAGCAGTGTTGAGAGGTCCCCGCCCTTAGTCCTGTAGCAAGCGCGTCGCGGAATAGGTCCCGAATGGATGTGTTTGTGGTAGTATGTCGATCCCGTGATCCGGAATCACCGGACGAAGTTTGTACTCCGTCAGCCGGCGGAGAAATCGATAACCTCGGACACGAACCGCTCGACTCCCGTGAACCTATCAAGTCCTTGTCTAAGGTGCCACCAATCACATAGACGAGTGAAATATTAGAGCCTGGAAGTGACAAGGGGGGTGGATGAACGTCAACGAGAACACTGTGGAGACGAATCTCAAGATCGGCGTCGAGTCGCTCGGCCGGGGCGGAGGCGTGGGGACCGGGGGTGGTCATTTTACAGCGTAAGAGATGGGGACAGTGGGGGATCGGCTGTCGAGGGCGCAGTAAACGATACCGTAACCACCCTGATCGACCCTACCAGAATGGCTGCATTCCTCGCAGAGCCCCAATATGCCAACTGAGCCGCATTCATGTCTCAATTGCAGCTGACTGGTTGGGGGCGGTTGGGGTATGAGTATGTTTTTAAGCACGCGCACAGAACCCCCTGCAGAACGGGTACAACCGTTCCCTAGTCCCTCGTTGGCGGGCTCCAATATACGGGAACCAACAGAACAAATGATGGGTGATTCAAAGTCAATGTGTCTCATAGCTTCCCCAACGCAAGCGAACTCGCTCGATATCGGCGTCGCGGGGGCTGACGGTAATCGTTCATTCCTTCACCTCCAACTTGCATCTGGGACCCAGCCCAGCTTTGGTGAATTTTAAATACGGCGGAACATAAACTCTTCAGACCCCAGAGGTGAATCTGGTAGTCAATGCCACTTCATTCGTTAAAAGTACAACAAGACTACGATAGGAAGTTTCCTTATATGCGTGAGCAACCGGATGTAGGATGGGTGCACTTGTGCTTGGGGTCGTGACTAGTAGTTGTCGGCGATAGGTGTCACAATTGTCGTGGGTATAACAAAGGAGGGATGATCTGGTGGTGGGACGTAGCTGGCTTCCGCCGAACAGAGTGAATCACCAACAAGAACAACAAAGGTTCTTCACACGCTTAAGAAATCCGGTCCTTTCTGAAGTGCCGTCCCTATTTGGTGGATAACTGGACTGGATAGGTGGAGAACTGGGCTGGATAGGTGGAGAACTGGGCTGGATAGGTGAAGAACTGGGCTGGATGGGTGGAGAACTGGGCTGGATGGGTGGCGAAGGTGGGTCGCTGTTGTCTGATGGCTGCTCAGGCCGACTGGACGCGAATATCTGACGCAGTGAACCAATGGGTAGCCGGGACTCCGGGGCAGGCTGCCAGCATTGCTGAATGGCCTGCCAGATCGGATCAGGTAGCCATCGATCGGTTGTAGGGCGAGGAGGCCGCACGCCCCGTATAATCTCGAGGGTCATTGGAGCTTCCTTCAGTACACCATCATAAGGCAAGACCCCAGAGAGAACCTAGCCAAGAGATAAGACATTGATCGGCGAAGCGAACCACAATGAAAGAAGAATGTACCTGAAAGGCGGTCATCGCGAGGGAGTAAACATCGCTCTCCTTCGAAACTCTGTACTCTTTCCCAAGGCCAAGGCTAAGTAGTTCTGGAGCCATATAACGAGCACAGCCGGGCTTAAGACCGGTCGTGGATCGTGTGGCAGCTGAACTGGTCATGATCACCGCGATTCCAAAGTCTACGAGGCAGACATCATTCTCGCTATTGATAAGAATGTTTCCCTAGATAGATAATCGGTTTGTGTTTGTCTCTGATAACCTCTGAATCTCACAGGATGAATACTGCCGTGCTCAATATCCAGTGAATGGAGGTGATTGAGACCACGGGCAGCTTGTGCAAGCTGTGGAGGACGTAGTCAGAGGGTTTTTGTTGCCAACCCCGATGGAAGCTCACCAGCTCAAATCGGTTAGCGTCCGGATTTTTATTGACATGGTCGAAAATATTACCATTTTCCAGCCAAGGACTGACGATACAAAACTTGGCAAGGCCAGGCAACCCCTCTAAGACTCCGAGGAAGGGGAGTACATTTGAGTGCGAGATGTACTTCCATCGTACGATCTCACGGTAGAATTCCTGATAGAAATCAAGTTGAGCCTACCATTCGCCCCGGTAGGGAACAGCTACACACCTGCTTGGTCCCATCTGCTCCCGGACCCAGTAGCTGAAAGGCCTTCACGCACACTTGATTTTCGCCCTGTTTCCCCTTCCAGACCTCCACAGATCCTACAGCCTTGTATGGCTTCTCGCCGCTCAACGTAACTCCGGACGGGGAGCACGATTTAGGTCGGACACCGTGCGAACGTGAAAGCTTGCACAGGATGTCGATCCACCGGCCCTTCGACTCTGGTTTTGCTGACACTGCCTGGTCGGGGACTTTAACACACGGGGGAGAGGGTTCAAAGGGGCGGGCGTACTTCATCGAGTATATCTGCAATTGTCTGTGCATCTTCTGCGAGCAGGGGGTTGGAATCATTCGCTCGCCGCTCTCCTGATTCGACGGCGATGATGGAGGGGATTAGTTGCGGCTCGATCCCGATGCCAGCGAGCTCAGGGTCTTGTGCTCGTCAGTTATCGCACCCATACTTGTTGGAGTTAGGACTTACCCTGGGGTGAGTGGGTTCCCGCCATGGCTATCCCCGAATCGGTGGGAAGGCAGTAGAGGCAAAGAGTGGATGATCCTCAAATGGAGGGTATCCTGGTAATATACCACGCCTCGGGCGCTGTGCAGTAGGGTCATGGGAATTTGAATCTTGAGTCCAAGGCAAGGGTGCCAATCGAATCGGCATAGTCATGCGAAACGATGTCCAACGATATCCCCCTGCGGCCCTAGATAGTTCGTAGGGTCCGCCGGAAAATACCCCTAGCTAGCTCCATAGACGCCCTCAGTGGCAAACGTTCGACATCACATCCCAGAAGATTGATACGACCCGTCAGAAAACATTCCACCTGTGAACCCCATATGGAACGACTCAACAGGTGGGTTCCGAGTTTACTTGGCCGACCAAACTCTATACGGATGCACATATAGTTCTGCACGCCAGGGCCCTGGACTAACGTACCGGGAACTTCGTTCCACGTCCAACGAAGTGACGCGCGGCTGACTTTCATTGCGTCTTCTTTACAGTGTCCCTTTCCCCTTCCCCTTCACTTCCGGAGCCGTTGTCATCACCCACTGCTTCCCGCGGTATCTCCGAAACTGTGCTCACTTCTTCGGCCGCTCGCGCGTTTCATGGATTTGTCCAGTCCCCTCGTAGCCTTGTGCTTACATTGACCCCGCCATTTCTTTGAACCGCTCGCATTCCCAGAGCTCAGGAGGTGATCGTTGGGAACCATGGATAGAGGCTCAAGATCTGGGAAGCGGCCAAGGATCCGTCTGTGATTTCGGATTCACCTTTTCTCTTTTTCAACACTCCCAGGGTCTTCATAGAGATCCCTTCAGCTCACCGGTGCATGTGCGACACCACCGATGGGGCAAATTCAACCACTCGAGTCCTCACGCACGCGACAGATAGCGCGTCTTCGGCACGTCCGACTTCTGGGAGCTTCTGGGAGCGTGGTCGCCGGCGGCGGCAGGCGAAAGCGATCTCGACCTGGTGGTGCATCATTGTTGTTTGTGCCCCCGCGCCCATACTCGTGACGATTGTACGATTCCATCGGGATCTGAGCGGAACTATGACATTAGATCCCCACTGAGCAATCGTCAGCTTTAGTAAAAGTGTGGCGTGAATAGTGTCGGTGGTGAACCCCATAGATCCGGGATAATATCCCCGAACTAACCGTGATCGAGTTCACGGACCCATGCCGGAGGAGTTCCGCGGCTGAGAGACAGATTCGGCACCGAATGGGATGACAAGGCAGGCCGGTAGCAGGGGGCCGAGAGCGATTTCTACACTGAACATTGCTGGACCTCTCGCCGTGCAAAGATCACGATTTATTTAAGCCAGAACAGTTTGAATCGGTTCTAGCAGTTCGACGAAGCAAATAATGAAACCTATCACCGGCAGGCGAGAATATGGAACTCAATTCGGTGACGGTGCCGTTCGGACCGACCGTTATCGTCATCCAGCCCACTGCCGCTGCGGCTGGCTCCAATTTTCTCTTCTCACCGACTACCCCCCCCCCACCGAGTTGGTCGGATTGGTACAGTAGTATGCACGCCGCTTCCTCTGGGTCACTGAAATCCGGTTGTACTGCCCTCACCTCTTACACAGCCCATAAAGTTCACGATTGGTTATTGGCCGAACAGCATGCAAGATTTGCCCCAAATAATACTACAGAATACTGGCACTGTCGTGATGCGTACGTGATGGAGCCTTACGGGCGGTTACCCGCCACTAGTACAATGAGCAGCTATCATCCCCACGAGCGGTTTCTCCCTAATGCACGTTGATCCCCACCGCGCGGGAATAGCTTCTAAAGGTATGCTGTTCCCAGCTCACCAAACAGAAACCGAACCCACAATAGGTGTAGATCAGGTTCAACTCCGGGAAGCGCCATCCGTCCTCCAGCGACAGCAACAGAGTAACGGCAGAGCCCCATCAATCAGTGATTTGGGGACCGCACATGCTCCGTAACCTACGCCTCATTCGTTGAGGCACACTCAAAACTCCTTGCTTGGTCAAAGAAGCGGATTCCGTGCGTCGAGATGCGGTGACGGAGCTATCAGTTATTTGTCCACAGTTCTGACAATTCGATCGATCAAGGTTCCCAGCGTTATCAGCGAGTCTAGTATCGACTTGCCGCTGACAAAGTTCACACCGATGTGCCCACTGCGATAGGGTCAGAACGATGCTCTGCTGAAAGAGAGGGGGACCGAAATGTACCTCGTGCTTCTCCTTGAGTTCCCTAGTCTCGTTCAGACGCTCACATTGAATCGCAACCCAAACCGTAGAACCTTTTACTGATGAACCATCCATTGATAGGTCAGTTTCGGACCAACACAGAAAGAGAACAACGGAACATACCCCCAGCACTAGACGGTTGTCTCGAGGCATTGGTGGTCCCCCTACCCACAACCTAAGTCAACTTGTGGATGGAATAACGAAACGAACGTACGAGCCACGTAAAATTCCCAACACCTCCGAAATCCCTGGCCGCAAGTGAGGGTCTTGATGCCAGCAACATTGCATCAATTTCCACAGCTCATCCGTGAGAGCTGGGTGGAGGGGCCGCGGGGGACGCACCCCCTGCATCATGGCTACAGACACCGCAAGAGGTGGATGTAGGTGGAACGGGGCTGCGCCAGTGAAGACCTTTATTTAAATGTAAAGGCACTTAGTGGTAGGGTGTCCCCCGGTAGTCGTTGGATCATCCACAGCTTACCTCGACCATGACCATCGCGAACGAGAAAACATCTGCCTGTTTGCTCAACGTCCCTTTATCTTCCAAGATCTCGGGTGCGGTCCACCGTGCAGTGCCAGTGGCTGTTGTATCAGTTCCCCCCACAGCGCCGTGATCCTGAGCGAGGCCGAAATCCGTTATGCGTGCGCAGCCAGAAGCATCCACCATAATGTTCAGCTGTGGGAGTTAATGAGTAAGACCACAAGGATCGGTAACGACAAGGCATTCACTCCTTTGAGATCTCCATGAATCACGTCGCAAAGGTGAAGGTAGTGGAGCCCATTTGCGACGTCGACCAACTGCATGGACAATAAGGTAGCATTTCGGGGGGAACGAGACAGCCGGGGGGGACTCACAAGAGCGACCCTGTTCGCGTCTGAATTCAGGTTGATATAAGTAGTCAGGTCCCCACCCGACATCCATTCTGATATAATCTGGGGAGGGCTGAGAGTTGCACCCCTGAAAGGGACGATGTTAGGGTGTATCAGTCGCCTCCATATCAAGACTTCTCTG
>Ga0307517_10008606_pt1 | contig 14617 bp, 10 predicted proteins | sample 23_EM_MG_FD_194515 | JGI IMG/M metagenome (GOLD analysis project Ga0307517, IMG submission 194515) | Populus trichocarpa ectomycorrhiza microbial communities from riparian zone in the Pacific Northwest, United States - 23_EM | ecosystem: Host-associated > Plants > Roots > Unclassified | place... | reverse complement strand
CATCTGGTTGCCACTAGTTAGAAACGGAACCGTTGCTATGCTTGGTATCAAACGGTCATTTTGTTTGCACCATTTCACAACGGAAGGTAACGGTCATTTGTATGTGACAACGGAACGGAACCGTCGCCATCAAACAGGGCCTTAGGTAAACGGACCGTAAGCATGGAATCTCTATAAGATTATTTCTTTCCTCAGCTTTTGATTTGTTTTTTCCCGAGCTTGATCCTGCCCTCTTTCCGTATCGTAGAGAGAACGGTACTCCTCCAGGTTTTGTGCAAGAATCCATCATGAACTGAGATATCGAGATCTGTTAGAGCCGTACAAGTCCAGAGATAGCCGATGTGCCAACACCCAGGAAAAGACAGCCCACCCGCGGGATGAGCCACAACGCCACACTGATCCCAACCCAACTAAAGCCACCCCACGCAAAAGAATACTACGATTTATCCCGTCTTCCCCTCCACGCGGGCTCCTCGGCTAGTCTATTTTCAACCTAGATAGGGCCATCCCCTTGTGGGATTTGAAGGATTATTAGTTAAACATTGTATCTCCTTGGCACTTTCTTATAGTAATTAAGAAAGAGCTATGTTGTTGATCAGAAGCCTTTTGGCAAGTGGTCCGGTGGTTTTCTCACAATTGAAACTACCGTGACAGCTGGAATAATCGTGCCTCGTTCTAGGACGTTGGAGTTGCCTCTCCTAGTAAGGTCAGTCTTTTTTTGCTTTTTGGTTGTCCCAGTGGAGGGATGCAGAACTAAGTTTTCCCCGAACCTTTCCCCCTAATACGGGGACAAAAGGGCTCGTCCGATGCCCTTTTTACACCAAAAATGGACATTTTTAAACATACAATTCTCAATACTGCTTATATAAAAACACTTGAAATCTTTCTATCAGCTAGGGAATCACTATCTATTGAAACATCTTCAAGTAGAAGTGTTAGGAATCAAAGCTGTCTTCATTGTTCATGATTGTGTCAACATGTGTCAAAGTGACTTATATTTTTGTATGAGGCTCAATACAAAAAAAGGTACATGGCAACAGATGCTAGATACTTAAACAACTATTTCTCTATCACTTGGTAATATTTAAGGATTTTGTAACCTTCTTCATGGTATTTACAACTTTTCTAATGCAAGGAGAGGTTTTCGCTGATTCTCATAGACATTGCGTAATAAGAGAGGGTGGTGAAGATGGGCACTTTTGGTGTAAGAAGGGCATCGGATGAACCCTTTTGTCCTAGTACTCTACAAAGGAGAGAATTCCAAACGTCTTGTCGTGAGGTCCAACTATCCAGGTTTTTACAGTGTTTATATAACAGGGCTAGTTACTAGGTATCGATCATGTACAACTTGAATACAGTACTATTAAGCAATATTATTTACAGTGACCAGTCTCTAATTGTAGGAACAATCTCGGTATATACAATATTGAATGTAGTATTGGATATTGGCACTCGGTATGCATACAATACAATATAGAACCAATTCTAATAGTAAATAATGCCATTCGCGGGTAATTAGATACAAAGAAGCAAAAAAACGTTAGAAAAGGAGGCAAAATGTAGCAGAAGCAAACGAGTATCATATGGATACCCTTCTTTCCTCATCTCCTAGCAATAAATACCCACACAGCCAAGTTACATATAAAAATTCCCCTACAGTATTACACCAAGCTTGGCTACCTTGCTTACTAAGAAACAACCCCATCATCAATCCCTATTTCAGCCTGTACCAAGAGAAAACTCACTCTTGGGCCACAACAACAAATAATTTCGTTTGGCTTGGCCATCTAGCTAGCCATCTAGAGTATATATTCAGCAGTTCAGAAAATATTATTTAGCATCTAACGACTTCTGTAGAACATTTTATGTGAAAAAATCTGCAGGTTTGGGAAATTCACTTTTTTCTATATAAAATAAGCTTAGCTTCCTGGGATTTTATAGCATGAAAAATTATGTTGTAAAGTCAACTCCTTGTTACACTATTTCACTTTCAAGTTAGTTGCATTTATTTGCAAGTATCCTTTTTCCTATACTGGTGTTACATGCTACCAATATTCTTTACTTATATAATACAAGTGATATGTTATGATGTCTGTATTCCAAGGAAAATACAATAGGCAATGTAATTAACATTACATTGTGTATTTAAGTATTGATTCAAACATCAATTAAGTATCCAGTCATATAGAATCTGGTTTCTTTGGCTATTAAATTTCATATTAATATACTACTATAAAACGAGCTCAGTCGGTAAAGACAGAAATAAGCAAGCATTCAGGTAATGTCAATAGATCCAATTTATCTATCACTAATACAGCTTTGGAGGAAATGGAAGAGAAGACTACTGAGAAGGTGCTTGGAAGAGATGAGGAGCTATTAACAAATGTTCCTAAGAGAAGGGGTTGCCTACCAGGATCCAAAAATAACAATGCACAGACAACTATGTCATTAGGGCTATTTTGAAAATACTTTTTCATAGAATAAAGATATTAGTATTGAAGTAAATTTTACATGCGTTGAATTAATATTTGAATTTTTCGTGAATGAGTAGTAGTGGTTTACAGTTTGTGAATTCAGCAAAGTGATGTTTTCTCCAAACATTTTTTGTGGGTCATGTTGGTTGCCATGCACTTTCCCACCTTCAACCATAATGCCATGTCCGCGCTCAACCCCTCCCCTCCCCAACCCCCCGGGTTCGATTCCCGAAGGCATCCCTTTCGAAACAGATCACGGATAACTTTATCTTAACCACATATTCACTAACTAGGAATCTAATCTTACCCAATCCATACCGCAGTCCGTCTTGTCGCGCCGCACTAATTCTAATCCAACTAGCACCATAGGACACAAAGATAACCACCGCTCGCCCCCCCCCCACTTTCCCTCCACGCCTAATTCACTAGCAGGCGGAACACTACTCGAGTAGGATGCCGTGGGCTCTTTTCTCGCTCCGTTTCCAACCAAGGTGGGGCTGGCCGTAGTATCTGTACGGGTGTTGAAAGAGCTAGGATTGTTGAGTAGCCCGACGGCAAATAGCCTCCGCATCTCTTTTGCTGCCGTTTTTCCGACACGTATGACCGGGGGGTGAGTACCCGGAAGAGTCATTTAGATATGCCCTACGGTGTATTTACCTGATTATTCCCCCGCTGGTATGTTTAATGCCGTCGGGTTGATCGCGATCGGAGGGAGTTTAAGAGGTGGTGAAGAGGGCTTGTTTGCTAGGTCCTCACACATACGCTTGGATAGCGGGGGTCGGTGGCTGGTACAAATTTTAGGTATCCACCGGGTGCAATGCCGTACTCTGCATTAAGCCATAACATTTATGATAGACAGTCTCCTGTACCACCTTTATATAATTATTCACAATCGCCTCAAGAATCCTCGCGCTATCGTAGACCCTTCCTCCTCTATCTGAAAAAACGCGCTATTAAGGCCACCTGTCGCTGACCGGTTGGGGGGGAGTAAAGGAAGGTAAGAAAAGAACCTGAAAAAGAAAAAAAAGAAAAAGGCGCTAGGAAGAGATCGCAGCTCGGGGAAAATCGAATATATAGGATGGAATTCTAAAGCAATAAAATAATCTTGCTCACAATAATTAAACCATCTCACTCCACCGACAAGACTAGTGCGCTTTGTAAACCGGAATTCATGAATCCTCCTCACTCGGGCTAAACTGGATGGGGAGTTTCAGACGGGCGATAATAGGTATGTGCATTCCTAGCTCAAGGGGGCCCCCTTCGCTTGCAAAGAGCGATGTCGAAGAGATAATTCCGTGAGCAACATGAGATGAAAGAGAGGGGATGGGAGTGATTCCCACGAGGTGGTGGCTCCTAGGCCTCGGGTTGCGCCGGGGTTCCAACACCGTGGGACTGTAACAGAGTTATCACCTCCTGGAAGCCCAACCGAGTTGCGATCATGAGTAGTGTTTAGCTGTTGTAATCTGGCTTGTTGGGGTTGACCTTTTCTTGCCCAAGCAGTATTTTAACAACACCCTCATGCCCACCCGAAGCGGCATACAAGAGCGGTGTTCGACCGTCATTGTCCGGGCCGTCGGGGTTAACATCTTTCTGCTCGAGTAATATTTTTACTACTTCCTCATGTCCACCGGAAGCAGCACACATGAGCGGTGTTCGACCGTCATCGTCCGGGAAGTCTGGCCAAACACCTTGTCCGAGTAACATTTTTACCACTTCCTCATGTCCACCAGCAGCTGCATACAAGAGCGGCGTTTGATCGTGATAATTTGGCACATTGGAGATGGCACACTTAAGCAGTATTTTCACCACCCCGGCACGCCCACTCCCGGCGGCAAACGAGAGTGGTGTATCCCCGGAATTATCCCGGTTGTTCGGGTCAGCCCCCCGCCGGTGTAGTACCTCCACTACTTCCTCAAGTCCATCCTGCGCAGCGTACGAGAGCGGTGATCTCCCACAGTCATCTGGCCAGTCGGGGTGGACCGATGTCTGCCTGAGTAGTATTTCCATCACTCGCCCGTGTCCACACCGAATGGCATATATTAGCGGTGTCAAGCCGAAATGATCTCTGCAGTTGGGGTCGGGCATATAACATCTGAACATCATTTCTACCACTTCCTCTTGCCCATTACGAGTAGCCCATGCAAGGGTAGACGCTAGAGCGCTCATTCCGTCCCGATAGCACGCCATTTCCTTCAAAGTAGTCACAAGCTCCGCAATTCCGAAGAACGACACACAGTCTAGTCCACTGAAGGTAAAATCGATATCATTCCCAATATCGCTACCAAAGTTGCCAGCAGAGCCCTTGCTATCCAGATATTTTACTTGTTTTAAAAGCAACTTGGCGGATATGTGACCATCGTATTCCCGAAGTAGCTCTAGTGCAAGTGATCTTGCCTGATCTGAGAGTTCCCTCTTCGCGTGGATTCCCCAGTATACGGAACAGTATTCCAGAAAGGGGTTGTCATGGATAGCGGTGGAGGGGTCGGCTGAAAGGGCCTTGACTTTCTCGGAATTTAGATAGGTTAAGCAGATCTCTGCCATTGCCGCGTGAGGCTTACCGAAAATACCGAGGCGGGTGGAAAGATACTCTTTCACAGTAGGATGGATCAATCGCGCAGCCAATGTCTCCTTATCCACAGCGATAAGCCCTTGACAGCAGCTCATCAATGTCGAGATTGAAGGGGCGTTCCCGGCATTGAAATCCTTAGAGCCTAGATCAACTGCCAGGGCATGGCAGAGCTCATCTGCCCTTAGCGGCCGCTCCGCATGACTGACCCACATCAAAGCTGCCACCCCGAGCCTTGATTTACCATCATCCTGCGCCTTTATCCGTTCAACCGTTGCACCGTAGACATCTCCCAACTCTAATCCATCGGTCATTTTGTTAAGCCTTTCTCGTCTCCGATGAATAGTCGGTTCTCGCAAGATTGCCTCAATATTTAAGGAAACAAGTCTAAACCTAATTATTTCTGTTAGCGGATAACCGGGGTATGATTCTTAGCACAATTGGTCCTACTCACACCTCCGATACGTTTTGGGGAACCTTCTCCAGAATTTCTGCCTCCAGATTCTCGTCCATAGCATCGGGCGTCTCGTCCTCGTGGAGTTTAACCCGCAGGTATCCGATGATATCCTTTCTGATGGAACTTATAGAGACACTTTTCATGTGTCCAGCCAGACGCCTTTGCATCTCAGCTAGAATATGGGGTCTTCCGGTTGCGAATATTCGGGTCCGCGGGGACTTCTCAAGGACCTGTTTCAGCGAATCAAGGAGCCTGACTCGCTGCACCCCCGAGCATTCGTCTAGGCCGTCAATACATATAAACGTCCGCCGTGAGGATGCGGTGAGCCGTAGCATTTGCACGATATTAATGAGTTGGGGTCTGCCCCCGCCAACTGCCATGGTCTGCTGTTGAAAGGCCCGCCATATTTCCTCCGGAACCACCCCAATCCCACCAACCATCTGCTTTAGCAAGGATCCTAGCACATTGGTCGCACACTGCTCTTTTCGTGTTGCGAAGTCCAAGTAAAAACGTGAAACGGCAGTGTTTTGTCCGCTGGTCTGATCGCATAGTCTGTCCACTACTAACGAGCTATCATCACGACTCGTTAGCAAGGATTCACTTCCTTCTCTCCTCAGTGAAAAAGCATTGTTACCTGATAAATGTCTTTCCGACGCCAGGATCTCCGTAACAGAACAGCACAGCACTTTCACCTTCCCCTCTCTCACTACCGGCATACCATCTCCTAAATTCTTCCGACTCTAAGAGCCATTCACCGACACCATTGGCACGCTGTTCCTGAATGTCCCAATGCCGTAAGCCAGGATTCAGTGGCGATAACCAGGCTAGGAGTTGAGACCGATCATCGGTAATGGTATCGCTATTCCACACATCCGAAGTGTTCCCATTATTGGGGAACGTGGTGCTGAAGTTGACGGTATATTGAGGCATCTTCCACTTTTTATAGCTCACACGGTTGAAATGGAGGGGCTTCTAGGTATTATCAGTCGATGATATTCCTGTGACGGGAAGAGAGTGGGTTTGGTTGAAGAAAAGCGGGGTCCCATCGGTGTTAAACAGCGTCGCAGGCACCCCTCCTTGGATGCTCTTATGGTGCGTACGAGCGTTCCAATTCAGCCCCTCGAGCTGTGTGTAACCAACAAGTTTCTTCTGGTTTCCATGTCGGCACCCTAGGAGTCATACCGGTATGGGATTCCAATTACTAACCTATGGCACCACACTCCTGTCAGAGAATACTACCCTCGCAGCCACTCACGAAAACCCATACAGTATGTGTACTAGTATTAGAATAGGCCTAGCTCGATCTTAAACTCAGCCAGCATTGCAAAATTATTCTCTGATGGAAACTACAAACACCATCAGCAGTTAAAATACCCCAGGCTTTCCTACCCGATATGGCCGAATTTCTCTCCCACTGAATAGCTTACATGACCGCTGCGGTCGCAAGCGAAATTCACAACATCTCCCCGCAGGCCGGGGATGTGAGTGGACGTTGAGTAATTTTACACCAAAAATGGCCAATTTGGCACACTGACCCCGGCATCAATACTAGGGTTAAAAATATGACAACTTGTCACAGCACTCGGAAAAAATGTAGACTGCCCAACTTCTGTTACAAGCTCAAATAAATTAAATTACCTTGAGAGTAGTAGCGATAGCAAACAAAACAGCCACAAGACCACTCCTCTCGGTATAAAACAGTACCTTGGCAAATTTTCAAAGTTCAACTAAAAGTACTGGTAACTTACTGACTTTTTTAGTCCCACTTCTATCGCCAAAAGCCAAGCGTCCTAGGCTCTTTACCACCTTACTAAATCGAACAATAGCTTTGTATTCCGTTATGGAATCCCTCATAATGCTTACCCAATACCGGTATTCCACCTACCCGCAGTGGGGCCTACTCTATCACACTGATACTACTTTACTGGTACTCGCCGCGAGGATAGGTCCGAGGCGGCAGTCGCAACCACGATCCCCTACTCCCGCGCAAAATAAGTTATGGTGCACTCCAGGGTCGGGCTAGACAACCGGTACAGTACTGCACTCCCCACAAAAAATACCCGAACGAGTAACCTCAACCAATTTACAACGGAAATCATTCCAATGGCGAAATGAGCGATCGCAAAGAAGAAAAGAGGGGAGAGGGGTGGACGGGGGAACTAGAGTTGGAGCTCGGGAAGCATGGAGCTATTGTTAATGGTGGTAGGTAGTGTTGTGTGGTTGTGGGGATGTTTGGCGGGGGTGTGCGTTGCAAGCCCCTACTGAGAAGCGCACCATAACTTATTTTGCGCGGGAGTACGAAACTCAACCATCAAGATAACCACAATACCGGTAGTGACTGTCTGCAACCGCAACTGGACTGGCTATTAATATTATACCATGGCCTATGTATTAGCGCCCCGCCTCCTCTTTACTTGCCTGGAATCTGGTAGTAGGACTGCTGATTTTGGCTGTGGCATTGGGTTCGTGTAGTACTTGGACTGTGATGGTTGAATGTTGTGGGGAATTTATCTGTTGTCTTAGGACTTATTGTCGCCGCGAGCCGCCAGTCTTTGTCTAGTAAGTTTGCCAAGGTCGGCTAGACCTCCCACTCAAGCTTTTGCACTACCGGTAGGTCGCTTAGCCTACCAGAATAAAGCCCTTACACGTACTGTACAAGCATAGACTACTCGAATAGAAAGCCTGAGCGCCAACATGGAGGCTAACTTTGGATATCGCAGAAGAGTTTTACCTGGTTTGTTCAAATATTGGAGACTCGGAGCTCTTTCCCAAATTGATTGAATGATCTACCGGTACAAGGTTATCTTGGGATCCTGCTTTCCGGCCATTGGCGACATAGCCGAACACTGTAGGCCTAAGACCAGACGGCACCTTGGTCAGACATGTCATCCTACCGGCAAGAAAAACCGCCAAAGCCGAAACCCCCACCAAAAGCGACGCCACAGATACACAAGTAGATCTAGAATTAAGGGTTTCCCTGGACAGACCCCAAACTGGGAGCGCCTAGAGCCCGTGCTCATTGGGGGTGAGCATCTGCTAAACAACTGAGCCCGTGAAAGGCTCCCTCGCACCGGATTCACCCTCGATAGATAACAATGCCTTAACCCTATGCTCGCCAACCAGAAATCTAATCGCCTTCTAGTCGAACCAACAACGAAGTGAAGGCGCTCATAGGATTTTTATAGGACATCAATTATTTATACGGGTATCTTCGTAATATAGTAGGCTCGCTTCCGTAGAATATCGTTCCGGTACCATATCACACTCCAAACTGAGCCGACACCACACCACACAAAAGAAGGCAACTCTTCATCCTACTTTCCCCACTCTGATTCGCTAGTCGATGAACCCGCATAGTGGTGTGGGCTCTTTGGTGGCCCTCCATTTCCAACCTAGGTGGGGGCGTTCCTGTAGGGCCCGATTACCCAGTGTTGCAAAGAAGGCCTTTGATGATCGAACCCGGGGGGTTAGAAGGGGGATGGTTTGAATCGGGACTTCTGAAAATGGGGATTGAAGGGGGGGTTCCTTAATGTCTTAGTAAGCAAAAATAGCAGGAACTCTAATGCGAATTTCTACCTTAAACCCAGATATGTGAGTGTTTATTGCTCAGAAGCCAGAAAAGTACCTCTTTTCCTATCATTTCATTTATTTCTTTGCTTCCAACTGCCTTCAATATCATGGTTTACCGATTTGTTAGAGGGGGTTCTATCTTATGACCCCCCGGTTCGAAAAAGCGCGTTCCTAGCGTTCGATCATTTTTTGATCGACCCCCCCCCTTCATTGCAACATTGCGCTTACCTACCTAACCGTCTGGTCCTGAGACTTTCGTGATGAAACCAGACGGTGGCGCGTCAACCGTCATCATTTTTTCGACCGACGGTGCCAAAGTGTTTACACTCGCACCTCACTGTCTCCGATGGCAAAAATCCAAGGAATATGTCCGAGGAAGCGAATTATCCGGGAAAATGAGTTAGGTTTTAGTGCAAGACAGTTTAGAATTCAGAGAGTTTTGTCCGGGAGAGCGGAGGATCCAGTGGAGTGAGATAACTTACGGGACAGCGAGGACTGTACCTAATTTTCTACCGTTCTAGATTCTTGTCACTAGACGGTCAAAACGTGATGATGTCCCGGAGGTGCGCTTCGAAATCCCGCTGTCGTAGACTCTGGAGGCGACTACAAAGTAAACGCCATCTAAAGTCTCATACTTGCCCGCAGACTACCCAGCCAACGGTCAAGCCCCACTTCATTGTCGCCACAGTCTCGAGGTGCAACGGTCGCGGCTGATAGATACATTAGTCACGTGTCTTATCAAGGCTCATAGCAACCAAAAGTTCACCAAATTTTTCTCACCTGACCTAAGCGACTAATATATCTATGGGCCTCGCTCGTAGACAGCCGTTTATAGGTGAACGGGCCCCCGTAAAGTGATTTTGGACTATCCCCCGCTGTAGAATTGAAAGAGTTAGTATTCCATCCTATTGACAAATTCTTACTCGAGCGCCATGATTGGAAAAGGGATCCGCCACCGCTGGGCTGACCCCTGTAATTGGGCCCTGGATGTTCCTTCCCGCCGTTGCCACAACGTCTGTTGCGAGGGCGAGTGGCATTGACCCGACTTCTACCGCGAAGATAACTCTCTCTAAATTCACGCTGTGGCCCATCTTCTGGGTCGTTTTTCCGATATTATGTTCCATACTGTCAAGTTAATTGCAAGGCGGGTGAGACTAATAAGCGACATGAAAATCCTGAATTTTCACGGCTATAGCGGGGATAGTTGGAGACACCTGCCAATTACAATACGGGGACCATTCGTAAGGCCATATAATTTAGGGAAAGTCATTGGGTAGTTGTTCACAATTTCCTTGGGAGCCCTTGCGCGATCATACAGTACACCGCTTCTATTAAAAAGAACCCTCTGTATATAGCTTATCAATCTCACAGGGAAGGGGTTGGGAGGAAGAGAAAAAGCAGTACAAGATAAAAGAAAAGCTGGAGAGGAAAATTAAATAGGATACGGTGGGAACTGCGAACTAAAAACCGAAACTCTACCGCCATAATAGAATTCTTTCACCCCATCAACCAAACCACTGACTTTCGTAAATAGAAACCGATAAACCCCCACCCGATCCAGGAGGACACGGGACTCACGCTGGTGTGATGACCTATGCATGCATTCCTATGTCATGGGACCTGCTCCGCCTAAGGAGGATGGTGAGGTCTAACTTCTATGAGCGGCCTAGTCCGAGAGCAAAGATATGGTGATGATTTTGATGAGGCGGCATCTCCTAGGCTTCAAATGGCCCTGCGGATAACCGCTTCATAAGGCCGTAGCAACTCTACTACCCTCAGACGGCCCTTTCTAGCTGCGAACATGAGCGGCGTTCGGCCGCCATTATCTGGCTTGTTGGGGTCGACATCTTCTCGCCCGAGAAGTATTTTTACCACTCCCTCATGTCCATTCTCAGCAGCATGCGAAAGTGGTGTTCGACCGCGATTGTCTTGCTTATCAGGATTAACGTCTTCTCGCGCAAGTAGTGCTTTCACCGATCGCTCACGTCCACTCGCAGAGGCATACGAGAGCGGTGTTCTGCCCTCACGGTCTGGCTTGTCGGGGTTGACCCCATCACGTTCGAGCAGTATTTCCGCCACTCCCTCATTTTTGTTCCACATTGAATACGCAAGCGGTGTTCTGCCGTCATTATCCGGAACGTCGGGGTTCACCCCTTCCAGCCCGAGCAGGGCTGTCACCACTTCCTCATGTCCGTCTGAAACCGCATACGAAAGCGGTGTTCGACCATGATTGTCTGGCTTAGCGGGATTGACCCCCCCCCGCTCGAGAAGTATTTTTACCACTCTCTCGGATGTATGCCGATGTCCACCCTCAACAGCATATGAAAGCGGTGTTCTGCCGTCATTATCTGGAATGTCGGGATTGACCTCTTTCAGCCCGAGTAATATTGTTACTATCTCAGATGCATCCCGATATCTATTCTCAACAGCATATGAAAGCGGTGTTCTGCCGTCATTATCTGGAATGTTGGGATTGACCCCTTCCTTCTCGCGTAATATTTTCACTATCTCTGAGGCATCTAGATATCTATTCTCAGCTGCATGCGAAAGGGGTGTTCGACCGTGATTGTCTAGCCTATCGGGATTGACCTCTTGCCGCGCGAGTAGCATTTTTACAACTCCCGTATATCCACACATAGCAGCATACAAGAGCGGCGTTCGGCCGTAATTACATGGCCGATTGGGGTTCACATCTCGCCGCGCGAGTAATATTTTTACTACTCCCTCATGTCCATACTGAGCAGCATAGGAGAGCGGCGTTCGCATCTCATGATCTAACTCGTCGGGTTTGAACTCCGCCCGTGCGAGTAGCATTTTTACCACTTCCTCACTCCCACCCTGCGCAGCATACGCGAGCGGTGTTCGGCCGCTATTATCTGCCACTTTAGGGTCGATATTTTCTTGCCTAAGTAGTATCCTCACCGCTTCTTCGTGTCCATTCCGAGCAGCCCATGCAAGTGGTGTACACCCCCAAATGTCTTTTCCGTTGATATAACAACATTCCATCTCTACCAAAGCAAGTACAAACTCAACGATTCCGAAGAAGGATGCGCAGTGAAGTCCACTGAACCTAGTACCCGATCTAGCGCGAGAGTTCCAGTGATCCGGGGTATCTACCTGGGCTAAAAGGCATCCGGCCGATATATGGTTATCGTATTCTCGAAACATCCTCAGCGCAAGTGATTTAATGGAGTCCGAGGTTTCCTTTTTTGCGTGCACTCCCCAGTATCGAGAAGAATAGTCTAGAAAAGGTTCTTCTCGGGACATAAAATAGGGGTTGGCTGCAAGGGCATTGAGATGTTCGGAATTCAAGTAGGTCAGGCAAATCTCAGCCATTGCCGAGTGAGGCTTATTGAAAAGATTGGAACGGGCCAAAAGATACTCTCGCAGAGTAAAGTGGACCAGTCCCACAGTTGATGTCTCCCCATCCACAGTGATAAGCCCTTGGCAGCAGGCCTCCAATGTTGATATTGAAGGGGCGTTGCCGGCATTGAAATCCTTGGAGCCTAACTTCACTGCTAGAGCGTGGCAGAGCTCATCAACCCTTAGTGGCCGTTCGGCGTGACTAATCCACATGAGAGCTTCCATCCCGAGTCTCGATCTATCTCCATCTAGCGCCATTATCCGCTCCATCGTGGGACCGTAAGCGCCTCCCCACCCCAACCCATCAGCCATTTTGCTGAGCCGTTCTCGTCTCCCATATATCGTTGATTCTCGTAGGATTGCCTCGATACTCAAGGAAACAAGTCGAAACCTAAATATATCTATTAGCGGATAAGGTAGAGTTGGATTCTCGGCATCGTCGGCCTCACGCACATTTGTGACATATTCTCGGGAATCTTCTGCAGGATGTCTGCCTCCAACCCGTCATCCATAGCATCTAGCATGTCGTCCTCGCCAAGTTTAACACGAAGGAACCTAGCGATGTCGCCCCTGTTTGGACTCACAGATACAATAGTCACTTGTCCATGGAGACGCTTTTCGATCTCAGCCTGAATATGAGGCCTTCCGGTTGCGAATATTCGAGTGCGCGGGGACTTCTCGAGGATTTGTTGGAGGGAATCGAGGAGCCTGGCCCGCTGCACTCGGCCACATTCGTCTAGAGCGTCAAGACACATAAATGTAGGCTGGTAGGAGGTGACGAGCTGTAACATCTTTACGATATCAACAAGTTGCGGTCTACGCCCACCGATGGTCGTTTTCTGCTGCCGAAAGATCCGCGATATTTCCTCCGGAATCCTTTCCATTCCGCTAACTATCTGTTTCAGCAAAGAACCGAGCACATTCGTTGCGGACTGTTCATTTCGGGCCGCGAAGTCCAAGTAAAAACATGAAACGGCAGCGTTTTGCCCGCTGGCCTGATCGCACAGTCTGTCCACTACTAGTGAACTGCCATCGGTGAGCGTTAACACGGGCTCACTTTCTTTCCTCCCCGGTAAATAAGGCTTGTTACCTGATAAATGTCTTTCCGACCCCCGGATGTCCATAGCAAAATAGGACAGCGCTTTCGCTATAACCTCCCCTACCCAATCCGTACCATCTCGTGAATTCCTCGGTTTCCATGAGCCATTCTCCGACATCGCTGACACGGTTTTCCTGAATGTGGCAGTGCCGCAAGCAAGGATCTAGGGATGATAACCAAGTTAAGAGTTCGGGGCGATCGTCCTTAACGGTATCGCTATCCCACGTATTAGGAGTGTTACATCTATCTGAAGAGCTGGTGCTATCAGTGATAGTATATTCCGACATTTTGCGCTCTTTATTGCTCACACTGTAGAAATCGAGGAGGAGTTAGGGAGTAGAGTTGGTTGATGCAGCTCCTAGGGGGAGGGGGAACATGTGGGCTCTGGTTAAACAAAAGCGGGGTCTGCTGGTGCTAAGGCAGCGTAGTATGTCCACCTACTCTTTTGTGCCGAAGAAAATTCTAATTAAGCTACCCGAATGGTGTAAATTGGTGTCATTCTTCTAACGAAATCAGTGTTCCCAACGGGCCAGGTAGGCTAGGCCGCAGCAAAGCCTGGCCTGGCCTATGGGAATTCTCTGGGGCCAGGCCTTGCTTGAACCTGTACTCGCAATTTTCTGACCTTTGTGAAAACGACTGCTGTTGCATGCCATCAAAATCCTGAGGCTCTGGTCGATTTTTTGCCCGTGTGCAATAGCAGTCGTGTTTACAAGCGTCAGGGAATTGCCAGTAGGCTTAGTACCGGCTGCCTGATAGCCCGGCCCGGCCTATATAGCCTAGGCCAACCTACTCTTAGAGAGCCACGATGCAGCGTCCACGGCAATAATCCACAATTAATGCTCCCCGATGACTATATAGCATTGAGGATACAAGAACAATTTCGCTTTATTAGCAGAAAATATTAGAGATACAGTAGTTAATTAATTAATTATATTAATTGTAGGAAAAGATCAATGACACGCAGTGTTCCCAACGGGCCAGGCCGGCCAGGCCTCGGTAAAGCCGGGCCCGGCCTGTCGAAATTCTCTCGGATCTAGCCTGGCCCGAGCCTGCAGGCCTCGTTAAGCCTGAGCCTGGCCTGGCCGGGC
>Ga0307517_10008605_pt1 | contig 14618 bp, 6 predicted proteins | sample 23_EM_MG_FD_194515 | JGI IMG/M metagenome (GOLD analysis project Ga0307517, IMG submission 194515) | Populus trichocarpa ectomycorrhiza microbial communities from riparian zone in the Pacific Northwest, United States - 23_EM | ecosystem: Host-associated > Plants > Roots > Unclassified | place... | reverse complement strand
TTGAATTAATGGGGTGAAAATTGGACTGAAAATTGTTGAATTGGACTGAATTGAATGTCACTTCAGTATTATAGGACTGAATTAATTGGACTAAATTGAATTGAATTAATGATTTTAGGATTCCATTTCAGTATTATAGTTTTTTGAATTGTTATGTATAACAAAAAGTTAATTACAATCATAAAATGTTAATGTATTTTAAAATTCCTTACGATTTTACGATTTTACGATCCGTTTTTACGATCCGAGTTTGTATTGCATCTTTCGTGCCGTGTTAAAATTGTGATTTTAACAACCTTGGTTGAGGTATTGTGTTTCAAGAGAAGGTAAGGTAAATTTTTTTTTTAAAAAAAAAATTATACTTTTGAATTGTTTTAATATATTAATATTAAAATAATTTTTAAAAAATAAAAAATATTATTTTAATATATTTTTAAATAAAAAATATTTTAAAAAATAACTATTTTTATGCCATCAAAACAACAACCAATCTGCTGCGCTACAGTAACAGTCGGGGAGACAGACAAGATGGTGATGTTACAAGCTCTCAAGTTCCCTTGGCTCATACCAGATATTTTTTACACTTTGCACTTATTCGTACTTCTTTGTCTTATGTAACTCACAGATGGATTTGATTTATGGATCCTCAGTGATCGTCGGTTGGATTTGTTCATCGTTTGACATGACATTGCGTTATAATCATATTTAAAGATTTTTTATTTTTAAATTGTTTCTGTATAGATAATAAAAATAAATTTAAAAAAATAAAAAAAATATTATTTTAATTTATTTTCAAGTAAAAAATATTTCAAAAAATAACATTTACTAAACTCTTAAAAATACCCTTAATTATCAATTCATATGCATTTTGTAATGAGTTAAATAAATTTTTCTTTCAATTCAAAAAAATAAATATGATGGCATTTTATATAATTTTCTTGACATTAAAAATTTTAATTGTAAATTTAAAAATTTATATATTTAATTAAATAAATTGAGAATTATTTATGCAACCGAAATAAATTAGAAAATCCAATTCCTAATCAACCAAAGTTAACCTGCTAAACCCATGACTTAAATTATGGATTCAATTGGGTGCAATAATTTTTTTAATAATTTCTTATTTAACTATTTGTAAGAAAAATAGACGTTCAAAAAATTAAGAACCAACTAAATATTGTGGTGTCTATTTGAGATTACAATAAACTTACAAATATCAAACCAAAATAAATTACATTACCCGATTAAAAATAAATAAAATATTAAAGTATACAATTAAAAAAAATCTGGAAAATCAATAAAGACCCAATAGTGAAGGATCAAATTGATAAAAAAAAATTAATCAAAAATAAATAAATAAAGGCTTAGACATACAGGTTTGGTTGGCTCAACATGTCTAGACCTAATAAAAAGGCCTAGATACATATGTTTAGGGGTAGCCCACGCGTTTGTGCCTATTTTTTTTTTATGGGACAAATGATTTTTTTAAAAAAAATAGAAAACATGTAACATGCTCTACCCAGATTCCAATAACCTAAGTCATAAAAAAATCAATTAAGGGTTTTCAACCCCAAAAAATCATTTATCAATTTGTTTTTACACAAATACCTACAAAACAACCTAGAAATCCACATAAATCTCTTTATGCCTTCAAACAATTAAAAAAAAAACCAACTTGAAACCTAAAACTTCTCTAGGTGAAAGAACACCCAAGTTAAACTCCTCTTGAATAAAACCATTTGATACTAAAACCAATCTTTTTTGTGGTTGTAATCAGTGTCAACTAAGAGTTTGTCTCTTTATATTATTGAAATCTGATCATTTTCTCTCTTTTTTTTCAAACAAGAGATTAAAAAATAAGAAAGGTAAAGTTTAGAACTATGATTTTATAAAATATCTGAATTGAAAATTCATAATTTGAAAGTAAAAGGCTCAAAGTCAAGTTTTTTTTCTAATTTCAAAATTGCCACCCATTTTTTCTATCTTTTACTCTGAATTTTTTTTAATTTTGTCCTTCCTTAACAAATATGAATTAATTAACCTTCAATTAGGCTACAAAATGATGAAAACATCCAAAAATAAATTTTGATGACTAAAAAAATAAAAAATAAATAAATCACACATCGCAGTGAAATATTGAGCAAAAGCTACAAGTGTCTTAGCCACGTCTTTTAGAGTTTCTTATAATAATTCCCGAATTTGCTCGACAAATTCATCAATTTGGATGGCAAAGAATGTGACCTCATTCTTACCATATGAGCTGCAATAAAAGTAACTGTTAAAAATGTGTGACGAATAACATGCCAAGACAAGAAAAAAAGAAGAAAAAGTACAGATCGATACGTCAAATATGAGGGACATTCCACAGCATCAGCCTGTCAGCCCCATAACAGGGCCAAAACATCGTTCTAAACTTCGTTCAAACCCAAAACATCAGCATCAGCCTTGTTACCTTGTATGAGTGTATCTTGTCTACAGTGGTTGGACCATCTAGCCAACAGTCTATTATTAGTCACAAGTACAGAAATATCAGGTAAGAGTTCAACGTGTCGAACATTGGCCAATGGTTATGTAAATTAGAAAGAGTTAGGAGTTCACAGCCAAGTCATGCAACAAATCTGAAATTGTAAAAGGCCATGGAAGTCAATTGCAGATCGCCGTTGGCTTTCTGTGCATGTAATTCATGGACGGGTGCCGTGCTTATCTTGACAAACCTGGATAAAATCTAATACGGCAAACAGGAAAGGAAAAATAAATACCTTGACAATGTGATAAAAGAATGGCACCATCTCATTTCTTGGGTAAGGTTTAGACTTTGGGATAGCTATTAGTTCATGTCGACATTACAGCATATAATCTTCATCATCAAGCTTACGATTATCCCAACTGTAACTATAATCAAACGGGCTTGAGGAAAGAAACTCTTTTAAGGCTCTATTTGTATCTTCTATTGAATCATTACCCAGAAAGATGGAACAAAAAGTACCCAAAAACAAAAACTTACGATTATCCCAACCATATAGTTCATGCTGCCACTTCATATAAGAATGCTATATCCATGAAACGCATTTTCAGGATCTCAGAAAACTAACGACTGTAACAAAGTTGATGAAACTAGGATTGTCACCAAGTATGAGAATCCGCATTAGAGGCAACCATGAACCCGGCCCCAGGTATTTTCCACAACACCACTTGATGCATTCCTGAAGCAACAGCAACTAATGTTTTGTGATCAAAAGTCATCCCATCCGTTGCAGCATCTTGCTCTTGGCACCTTTTTGCAAGCCAGATACAATCTCATCAATCTTAGAGCTAACTGCTCAAGCAAAATTTGGACTGCATGCTCCAGTCAATGCTGGCTACCTCCGCAGGATTGGAGACTGAGAAATGCCCACGCTGCATGAATACTCAAAGTCTTGGGAACTTGAGATGGTGTGGAAGATGCACTTCTTTCGCATCTCTCGTATAAAAGGGATGGCTGCTCCAGTTTACCCACATTTGAGCTAATGCAAGACTTTGGAAATATACAGTGACGCACCATATCAGAGCTATTCAATAGTCCACCCTTGCTCATAATCGAGTTATCATTGCTGTTTCCACTTGGAAAATGAGAAGTAGACAACTTATTTGGTTCAGTTGGAAAACATTGAGGGACCCCAAGCTGATCGTTTTCTTGCGATTGATCTTTCTGGAGTTTGGTTGTGGAAAAATTTTGGGAATATTTCTTCAAGCTCTCTGTGTATTGGAGTTTTACATGAGAAATGACTTTGCAAGAATCCATTGGCCACTGCTTTAACAAGTAAATTAAAGTTTACAAGGCAATGTCAGAAGAAACAGAGATTTAGAGGGTTCAAGCAGCTACTTCCAAGGGTTTTCAGTTGTCAACTTTTAAGATGACACTCAAATGTATAATAAAGTAGATATCACTTACCGATCGGTTCAATTTTATTATCCCAGCTGAAAGTCCTCAAGTCTTTCATGCAGTACTTGAATATGTCAACAATCTGTCAAGCAATGAACCCAGAATACATGAGATCCTGAGTAGGATTTAGATGACTGTTAGACAAATCAAAACAAATTCTCTCCGCACACGGGCAAGCACAAGTCCAAATTTCTCTCACACCCAGCTGATAATAGCCTACATGACGAACAAGATTCATTTAAGTTTTATAATATCATTTCCAAAAACAAGTTTTTCAAATATGACTAGAAGATTGAAAAATTGAGACCACGGTAACTATCAAGAGAACACAATACGAAAAAAGTGTGGGTGTAATTTGTTTGCTGCTTGAAATTACATACATGGATACATGCTTGACCAATTCATTTCATGGAGCTAGTAACTGCAGGAAATAAAGAGAGTTTCTTCTATGTTGCAATTTTCTTGTAAATCAAATGGTGATATACTATCTGATCCAATACCATCAACGGTGGTTCGATACTTTTTTGAAGCATAACCAGCTCATTAACCTGCATACAAGAGGACCTGTTCTGTCAATTCAAACCTTTAAGGTTTAAAATAAATAATGATTAATAAACAACATACAAGGACCAGGATGGATCGAACATGATTGTTCAGATATTGCAGGTCATATGTACCTTAGATAGAATTGAACTTCAAGGCAACACAGCTCTTCGAGGTCCCTTGAACAAAATTCCAAGGAAGTATCTGTAAAGCATACCGAGAATATAAGATCAATGTGTTATGAAATCCACTGGTCTCATTCAGTGGGCTATAGTTCACCTTTAAATTATGAACAATAATGATACGAAGTTTACCCTCATGAACAACATGATGCTGGTCATTAACAGTCTCATGAACTGCCTTTCTGCTTCTTATTCAGCCTGGAAAGTACTTCAAATGTTGCCTCTTCCAAGAATTTAAAGAAAAAAAAATGATAAAATGTTCCATGGCAAACTGTTAAGAATATAGAACTTTAGCCTTCAGCTAATACCTCAAGCTTTTAAGTTAGACATGAGGGTCTCCAACAGTAGCGAATTTAGACAGTCAGTGGCAGATGAAGGTCGACATTATAATTTACAAAATTTTAGCAACATAGCAATAATGAACTGTTTTTTGTTTTAGAAAGCAACATATTGACTGACTGAAAAACATGTAGTGCTGATTTGCTTACCAAATCCTCCCCCAGATTTGGCCCAGCTCAAGTCACAATGCCATGTAGCCTGGGAAAGGAAAAAAAAAACAGGGAACAAATAGAATAAGGAGCGAGGAAAGATTATATGAAATATGTCATAAATATCAGTATTTCGACGGTGGAAAAAAGTACAAATTGACAGCTGACCACATCTGCCTGGGAGAACACACCAATGACATGAAATCTAGCACTATAGCATGAAGACAAACACCATCGTTTCTTAGCAATACGATTGTCCCACACAGAGAGAGAGGGGGGGGGGGGGGGGGGGGGGGGTGTGAGGTTAGAACAGCTTCAAGGTGTATTTCTTTGCTCCAGGCGGAAATATGGATGTTAAGATGGAAATAAAGCATCAGCAAGAGTCCTGACACAAGTCAACATTAACTCCCAGAAACTGTAGTGTGACTGCAAAGTATTCTGCTGCTTCTGATTCCCCAACTTATTCTATGGTACTAATGTATGTAGAGTTTGGCGTTGACCTTGCAGATGGACAGAGTCCTGACTTGGTGGTAGCTGCTGAATAAGAATCCCTTGTAGAATATCATTTTTCTTACTGTCTAATCTGGTTTTCTTATGTAGCTAAGTGGAAAGCCCCTCCCTTTTGACATCAAAAGGTGAAATTTTGTCCATGATCTTCCTATTTAAAGCAAGACCCAAGGAAGAAGAGAGAACAACGCAACATCAATTGAACAAATCAGACTGAAATGTGGTACTAAGACCTCCTTGTTGATGTTTCCTTTTCAGCTTTTGTGATCTATTTTGTCCTAGATGGGCATCTTCCTCTGCTATCGAGCAGGGGGCAGTAGAAGATCCAGAACAGTTAAAATTAGTTGACATCAAGAGGGTGTGGGTAAATCAAGATGGTTAAGACCTTTCAGAACAGCTGAGTTAGCCCCAGTAGGTAAAGAACCTGCTGCGAGACTCAATTCCGAGTTAATCATACTATTAAAAACAGTTTGATTCCTATCCTCATATATGGCACCCACATTGAAATCTGGAATCTTCATTAAAGACCCAGGAAAATTTCCAGATGATGCATTTGAGCAAGAACCTAGTGCAGCCTAGATTTGACCTCTTTGTAGTATGTTAGCAGGATTTAAGAACTTCACCAAGTCTGTGGTCACCTGACACGAATCCATGGAGCTCAGTGCCAACAGTTAGTTGTCCAATTAGCTTGTAAAGCCAGCTATTCCGTTGCTGCTTATAGAATGAAATTGAAGACTTAATCAAATTCACACATGAACTCTTAAAACAGAAATATCAACAAAAAAATCCGGATGCAACAAACTTGAAATATGAACATTCATCAAAAACAATAAATATTCATGGATTATGAAAAATTAATATTTTAGCTTCCAAGTCCTAATAAATAGGTGTCAGCGAAAAATTATATGAAATTTCTTGATTTTTTTTCCTTTTTTGTTGTTGGTTTTCCTTGTTCTTCTACTCTTTCTTTTTATTATAAAGATTAGAACTTATTTGAGAATAAATTTAAACAAGATGGTAATGTTAAAATCCTATTAGGCTCATTAAAGAAAATCATTTTGCACCAAATAAGGAATTATTAATCTTCATCAACAACAAATATTTCAGCTTAATCAAATTTTAAGAGCTCCAATAAATTAATGCTTTACATGCTTCTATTTTAGGTATCATTTCAATATTATGCTTTAGCTTGCATTCTAGGAATTAATTTAAATATTTTATGTATAATTTAACATTTGTTTCATATAAATCTTATGTTATGAACTTATGATTGCAAAAATGAATTTATAATTTTACAAATAATGTTCTAAAATCTAATTTCTTGTGACAATTTGGACAGCAAGTGCATCGTGACCACGCTTTTTAATTAACAACTGCAAAAGTTAAGGTTTCAACTAGCACGAGAATATGATCAGCAACATTTTACATGTTCTCAGGAAGAATAATAAATCAAGTATCAGGTAGAGAAATGGTGTCGGCTTGGAGTAATTGGTAGGCATGGTCCAACACTGATATGGGCTCCATTCTTTCATTGCAATTTTCATTGTTATTTTAGAGATGGGCTCCATCACAGGCCTTAGAGAACCAAAGCGTGAAGCATATTTTTCTTCGTAGTTTTTCCATGTATTAGAACTGCTGGATTATGATTAAATAAATTCAACCATATCCAAAGCTTGATGACTAATAGAAATCATAATTTCAAAAATATGGCTTCTCTAATTTGGTCCAGAAAGGGCACAACACTACCAGAGGAGTACAAACAAACCATTAAACTTGCCCACCAAACCAGAACACCATAGGCATGTCTTCACATGCTAGCAGAAAATTGAGGAGAACGATATACATTTCTTTAGCAACCAAAAAACTCGCAAATCATCAGCTCTGTTGCTCACTATTGGCTGACCTTCGGTATGGCATGTATCTGTGATCCTTTGCAGCATTCTTTTTCCTCCTTTTCTCAATGAAGGATTCGAGCTTGCCAGATGCCTGGTCATGTTATAAGATTCATTAGTCAGCAAAACCATGTAACTGATGAAATGAGTTGTCATATCTTATAGTTTCACATCACATAGCATTTTGCTCATCCAAAAAAGGTACCTTGAGTTTGGTGTATTTTTCAGTAAGCCTCTGTTTCCGTATATCCGCTGCAAAATACACAAGTTAGTATTCATGTAGACTGCTTGAGTGCTGGTTGATTCATTTATCCAAGCACCATGAGAAATAATAAAAATTAACGTACAAAATAAAAGAACATTAACAAATGGATAAGACAACTTGTCTTGAACTGTCCACCACACATGCAAATTGGTACCTATATCAAGAATTACAGATTCTGATAATAATTAGTTTTTGCCCCACATAGTATCAGATCAAACACAGATCCAATACTCTCAACACCTTGTATGCTTTCACTATTTCTCATAGGATCCACCACTAAAACAAACTAATACTATCGGTCGTATCAAATGTCCCATGCATTCTGGTTCAGCATTCTAAAGAACAGTTTTGTTTCACAAAGCATTTCCAAACACGTTTTACTTCTCAATGAATAGTTAAAAGTATATTCAAATGCCAGCCTAAAGACATAAATTAGGAATAACCAATTTAATTACTGTCTCAGGCTATAACCAGTGCTTAAGGATCGATTCCTTCTTATTGACAAATAGTAAACCTGAGAGCGGAAGATCAAAATGTTCAAGCAAAAAAAGAGGATACTTATCAATAATGATGCAACAGAGAGCAAGAGATAGGTGGAGATACATTTTTTCAGATAAAAGGGCCGTTTCCCTTGCTTCGCAGCTTCTCTCTCTTTCTTCTTGTGCTCAGCCAGTATAGCTGCATCAGTCTGCTTTGTTGACTCAAACTTCGTCTGCTTCTCCTATTAATTTTATGAGAAGATGACAAAGACAGACCAGATAAACAAATCAATTGATCAGACAAATGGCCAGATTTAGAGTAACAGTTTCATCCAACAAGGCATGTACTTACAATCCAAGATATACGCTCCTTCAATTGATCAATGACTTTCGGATCATTGGATTTCTTCAGTTGCTTCTTTAGTTCCTTCATATCCAAAAAGTCACTTTTAGGGGAAGTAATTTAAGATTTAGGTACAAAAAGTTAGAAAAACAATTGTCATTGATGAATTCACAGAAATTACCTCTTTCTCAGCAGGAAGATTATTCTTAAACAGAAAGTCGTATCTTTTTCTAAACCTGCAAAAATTCCACTGCTATTAATTACACAACCAAGATGGAGAAAGAGAGTTATTCACTATTATTCATCAAATTTATCCACAAGTCAAAGATTTACATCCAAAGTATGGGTTAAGCAATAATATTCAACTGTGGCCTTTTATAAACAACACCATTTAATACGACAATATGCAAAAACAATAAGAATTAAGAAAGATGAGGTCCAGAATGTTATAAGCAATTTGAAATAACATTAAAATCCAGGGAAAAACTGGAGCATGGCCTTGTTTAAAGAGTTTTATAAAAAAGCAGACTGAGAGCACTAATGATGGACAGATCAGAATTTTGGACTCCAAAGGGATATGGCCTCGTTTAAAAATGTTTAATGAAATACTAGACTGAGGACACTACAGAGAAATAGATTAGTATCTTGGACAACTATCCACCCATTCTGATCAATATTATCTGTCCACACAACATGGGGAACAAAGGACTAGTAAAGAAAGGTTCCATACAGACTAGATTCAATACGTTCGCACAAAGTAGCCTCGAAGCCATAACAGGAACACCGTACCATAAAACAAGCACTCAGCAGATTTACTGAAAGATAAAGAAAGGCAACTGAGACATACCCCTCAACATCAAGATTGCCACACAAAGACTCAAAGCGGGGATCGCGTACTACCTGTAAACAGAAATACCAAATTGAAAGCATTAAAGCTCAACATCATATGGCTAAACAAGAATGATGAGACTGCTTGGAAAATAGTGATATCCATGCACATTAAATTTTGCCAACAGCGCAGAGCACCTGGAAGAAGCTTTGCGGCCAGTCACATCAAGTTTGCTGAAAATCGCAGGCTTTATGCAAGAAGTCATTTTGTTAAAGTAGGGGTAACGTTTAGGTAGAATGATTTCGTGACTTGCTTCCATAGTTTACGTAGTATATGGGTACACAATTGGAGGTGCTGTTTCTAAAGGCCTGATCATAGTGCTTTGCAACACACTGTAATAATGAATCGAAAACGAAAATATAAAGCATACCTTTTTAGGAACTTGAACAACCTCTCGAAAACGACTCACCGGCTTCTTGCAGCTCACCTCCGTCGGCCTATTCTTGTTAGCTCTGCCACCCTTCTTCTCCTGATCAGGCTTTTTAAAAACTGTAAGAGACCCATTAGACTTTGCTTTTTGAAGATCCTCAAAAGTAACTTCTGCCAGCTCTCTCTCTATTTCACTCTCCTACTCCAATCAAAAAGAAAACCCAACATGTAAAAAACTGATTTGATAAAAAGAAAGAAGAAAGAAGAAGAAACAGAACAATTAAGGGGTTTCTTCAGTTTGTAATGAACACTCACATCTTCCTCTGAAGAAGACAATTCTTCACTTTCTACACCATGGGTTTTGCTTGACATGCCAAATTCATTACTGGGCTTCTTCTTCATTTTGATCTTGGAAGCTAAGAAGAAAGGATGGTCGTTCTGCCTGTGAGAGAAATAAATAAATTATTTAACTGCCCAAACCCTAGGATGGGAACCACATTACATAGTAAGCAGACGACATGCTGCTTGTTTTACGGAGACATCATGCTATGACCAGAGACGACGTGTGGCACGTACAACATATATGGACCAAGCCCACACAAATGAACACAGGCCCTATCCAATACTTTTGGGTTGGACCCGAATCGCCCCTTCAGCAGCCTTTTTCAGGCGGAAAATTGTAAAGATAGAAATAATTTTTTTTTTTATGGAATGATCCTCCTCAATCATAAACTTTTTTTTATAGTTTCATCAATGATACAATTTCGATAGTGGTTAGCTGTTTCTCTATGGGTTCTGTTACAATTTCGTTGTTTTCTGACCAGGTTCGTAGCAGCAACAGTTTGGCTTTGTTTTTCCTTGCTTCTTAATTTTTTGCATACCATTTTGCTCTGCTTGCTTTGTCATTTCGCCTTAGGGTAGCCGAGTTTACTTTATTTGGGCTTAGTTTGGGGCTGGACTTATCTGCTTTCTTTCCACTGGTTAATTTGTGTGCCTTATTTGAGGCCTTTGTGGGGGTCTTCAAAGTTGTTGTTGTTTTTTTTTTTTTTTTTTTCCATTGGGAACCTTTCCTTTCATCCTTCTGGTTTTAGCTGTGGTTTGGTTTCCTACTATTGTTCTGCCTCTGCTTTTTTTTCTCCCTCCATACAGATTGCAGGTGTGCTCTGCAATCTGTCCCTTTTGGTTATGTTATGTGTGAGTTATGTCTGTTGTTTTGTTAATTGGCATGTTTCGATCTCGAGTGCTTCTCCTTGCTGGTTCGGTCTTGCATTAGGGATCTCCATATTGATAATGATTAAGTATTTTAGATTATCGATAACTTCAGGGTCTCGAAAGATTAATCAAGATGTGTGTAAACTGACCCGAACATTTACGGTTAAAATAATCATAACAATAATAATAATAATGTTAGGTTACGACCCTAGCTATAAAAGAACAAGTTACAATTTAACTAGGTATCAGCTCAACGTGCATGGGTGGCACATTGGGGTAAGAAGGCACATCACCTTTTGTCCTAATATTCTTGAATGTCAGAATTCTACCATGGCTTATGCTGTTATAGTTCATGGAGAGGCCATGTTCTTAATGATTATCGCTATCCTTACATGTGCCACCAAACATAACAAAGGTTGATGTTACTCTGCACATTTCGACCTTGCTTCCAAGATTACCAGATATAGACTTTGAACATATTCTAATAAGACAGTGAATAAGGATATATTGATACCTTTTCAGTTCTTTGTGTCGACTTGCTCAGATCTTCTACTAAAAAAACCACGGTTGGAGACCAATATTAACAATTCTTAGACTTTTGTACGGAAACAAGCTCTGGAGTGCTTTTGATCTGTTTGTATAGCAAGAGATCTTTTGGATTAATGCTTTCTCACATTAACCAGTTGCGTCAAACTAGAGCATGGCTTAACAAAGTTTAGAGACTAAAGCTTCAATGGAATAAACTGCTTGCGCTCCTATGTATAGAGCATTGCCCACCTTGGATTGGCTCTTTTTTTTTTTTAGTGTAGCTTCTCACCTTGAAGCATTGCTGTAGATATACCTAGACGTTGTGCCATCATTTGAAAAAAAAGAAGAGAGGGGAAAACATGCCTCAAGCCTTTTGTTTTGCACCTAGCCTCAGATCGATCGATGCTCGTTGTTATTGTTTTTGTTGCTGGATTCTTAGGGTTTTGCTCGCATGCATGCCAAATTATATTGCTTCTTTTCCTGTTTTGTTGTTGCCCCTTTCTTTAGCCCACTTCGAATATGTTCGTGCTTCCGTCATGTTTCCAATGCTTGAGTCCTTTCTTTCCATTATTGTCATAGACTTCTCTATTGTTTTTACGTTTCATCGGCTCCCATTACTGTTTTCTTTTTTCGTTTCATGGCCTGACTTCACTAATTAAGAGGCTTTTGCTTTTTGGGCTGAACAAGAAGAAAACATTTAGCTGCCAGCCAATTTGTTTCATTTGTCGAGATTTTTTTGGTTGACCAGACTCCACCATAGACACCCACAATCCAATATAAGTCAGTCAGTTGGATGAACAATTAGTTGGTTTTTTGGGGTTGAAATTCTGGCAAAATATGAAGAACAAAAAAATCACCAATGGACTTGTCCAGTTATTATCTTTCCCTTTATCGATCTCCACGAGATTTCCCTCCCCTCCCCCTCCCCCTCCCTTTGCATCCTCTTGTAATTGATTTTTAGAGTTAAATTAATAATATTAAATGTATTTTTCAAGTTAATTTTTTAGTTTAATATTATTTAATGTCAAATTATTTTGATAGCATAGAAAAATTAGTACACCGACGGACATAAAAACTGTCGGTTATATATGCAAATTTTTCTTGGACAATTACACAGAGCTGTTAATTGTTTTAATATAAACCAACATAATCACCAATAGAAAATTATTGTTCGGTAATATTTGTCGACCGATAGACCAATATAAATTGGTCATCGGATATTTTTATCACCGATAATAGTTTTATGTCGGCCTATCGGAGGGAAAGCAAAAGAAGAAAGATAAAAAGTATCAAGAGAGGAACTCTCTTGACATAGGCTTGAAGGAAGTGAAAGTCAGAAATCCTCACTGTTTAAACCAACAATGAAATTACCGATGGATATGAAATCATCGGCGTAACAGTAGTTGACGAAACGGTTTTTTCAGTAAATCTGTCAACGATATTCCTACTGTCGGTGTGATTCAATTTTTTTGATGGTGTTTAAACTAAAAAAAAATTGAAAAATTTGTTCACATTATATGGTTTATTGTTTAAAAAAATAAAATAAAAATAAAAATTTCTTTCAAAATAACTTATTTTCTAAAATATTTTTGACATCGTAAATATTTTTTTTCCATCTTAATGATCTGACGCACGTTACTGGACTAAAGAGCACTCCGTAGTATGTACTCCAATTTCCCTAGTGTTTATTTAGGATATCACTTGCTAATTCATAATGGATGAAGGCCGAGCCACTTAATCCATTTTTTCACTCTAAAAAATAAAAAATAAAAGAGAAAAAATAAAAAATAATGGATGAAGGCCGAGCCACTTAATCCACATAAAAAATAAAAAATAAAAGAGAAAAGAGAAAAGAGAAAAGATTTCACTATAATTATCGTCCTCACAAAACAGTATGTACTATAATAATTTTTTCCTAATTTTTTTTTAATTTTAATTTTATATATTATTTAACATTAAATTTATAATTAAGAGATTGAGTTTAATAATTTTTCTCAATTTATTTGTTATAAAGTTAATTATTCCAGTCTCTCATATATTGTTGCTCAATATTTATAAAAAAAATTTCATCTTAAATATTTATTTTAAGTCAAATTACATCGTAAAAGTTGTTTTTTGATCTAGCAAATTAACTAAGTTACATCAAGTCAATTTCCATATAATTTAAAATTTTTTTACTAAAAAAAATATTAATAATATCTAAATATTTTTTTATATTAAAAAAATTGATATCATATAACTCAAGTGAATATGATATTTTCTAATCTCCCATTAGGTTTTAGTGAAATGTTTCTTCCTATTTACTCAATGATGTGAAAATTTATTAGTGGCATCATACTTAAATCTTATTTTAGACGCTAGTGTCCATCTTATCACTTAATGGACACATCATTATTGACAAACACAAATTCATTTATACACTTTATTATGTAAAATAAAAATATCGAACATCTATATGGACAAAACTAAAAATCAGACACTCAATTATAATTAATATTCATACAAGTTAATTTAGATACTCAAAATTGCGTTATCCTTGGGAAAAAAAGGCAAGAAAAAAAATGCATTTTAACAACATTATGTGATGATTTGTTATTTTAAATTAATTTTATTTTTTTAATATATCAAGTTATATTTGAGTGTGGATGTGAGGATATTTCTCTATATGATTTTGCCAGTTCAAATCATTCTCCATGAAAAGGCAAGAACCAGTTAATGCAAGGGATTTAATGGAATAAATCGCAAGTAGTAGCTCAATTAGTTAGATATTGAATTTAATTTTTAATGGTCATAAATTCAATTTTTTTTAGAATTATTGGAGACTTATATAGTTATTAATTTTAGAATTTATAAAATTTATAGAGATATGTATAAATTAATCCGAACAATAATATAAAAAAACAAATATATTAAATGAAAAGCAGTAATGGTTATATTTGTGTAGTTGGCATGGCATGATGTAAGTGGAGGTCAGGTTGAATTTCTATTTTGTTTTAAAG
>Ga0307517_10008604_pt1 | contig 14618 bp, 12 predicted proteins | sample 23_EM_MG_FD_194515 | JGI IMG/M metagenome (GOLD analysis project Ga0307517, IMG submission 194515) | Populus trichocarpa ectomycorrhiza microbial communities from riparian zone in the Pacific Northwest, United States - 23_EM | ecosystem: Host-associated > Plants > Roots > Unclassified | place... | reverse complement strand
GTACAGACGTATGTAATCCGAGCCACGTCTTCAGGGTGATCAGCCATCGCGGCCATATCCGGCTCCTTCCTTCTCCTCTCTTCCTATCCATCATGGCACCGGTGGCGACGCAGGTGCGGGCCTACCTGGGCAAACCAGAAGTCGTAGTGGAGTCCGAGGTCGCCAGCCAGGGGTACCACCAACTGGGATTCGCCTATGAGCAGAGGAAGCACGCCAAGGATCGCGAGAAGAGAGGTGCGTTGAGATCCTGTCGTGGCCACGTCCTTATTCCTCACTCTCGGCCTTTCCCTAGGCATCCCCAAAAACACCAAGGTCCTCTCCCCGACGGCGAAGGCCCTTATCAAAGGGATTGTAGGTTCCAAGGGATCCGGGGACGTTTACGACCCACGGGGGCCAACGTACATGCCGCCGTCCATCGACAAGGACCAGTACTCAAATGTAAAGTCCCCCCATTCCTCTCACATGCTACCCATCGTTGACGCCCTACCAAGTGGTGCTCCAAGTGCTGCGACTTCGGCGTAACGCTCATCCTCTGCGCTGGGTGCCGCGTCGGTATATGCGCCGCTACCGAGGGAGTTCCCCTCGGGTGTCTCCCGTGGAATCCCATCATTACCAGCCAGGAATTCGTCTTCTATTGCCCATGGTGCTGTTTACGGATGAATAAGAATTCTGAAGTACGTATGAGCCGTTTCTCCTATCCCGACGCACGATGCACTCTTATAACCTAACCTGTCCACAGCTGTCCCTTAGTGAACTGTGGATCGCAGGCAGGGAGGACGTATGGTTCCGCTACGACTCGCCTACGCTCATCGTTTCCATCACGTGGCATGAGACAAAGGCGAAGTTTGGAAGGCTGCTCCATGATAAGCTGTGCATCAGCTACTTCAACAACCATGCGTCGGTGGGTGCCTCCGCTTGCGAACCGCCAAGAGACGCTGATGCTAATCTGCCGTGCAGCTTCTATGGGTCGATCTCGAGCTTGGCAGCGGTGAGGAGGACTCCAGCAGTGATGCCGACAGCACCCTCGTTGTTGGGGGCCTGGAGGCTGTTGAGGCGCACGCGCAGGACTTTCTCAGAAATCATCTATTGGCCAAGATCATTGTGGTGATTGACACCCATTGCGCTGAGAACGGGTCCTTCGTTTACAAGAGCAGTCTGCCCGGACGTTATGAGACCTGTCAGATGGATGAGGTGGGCCCTGTGCTCCAATACCATCATCGCACCGCGCTCACATTTCCACAGCTCCTCAAGGTCATTCCTCAAGGCATCCGCAACTTCTTAACGGACCATCCGCATTCAACGGTTCACAACCACAAGAGCCTGATCGTGAACCTGGCATGTGGCCATTCGGTCAACGATCCATCCGCCCGTCGTGCACTGCTTAAGGGGTACGTAGAAATTCCCAGTGCCACCCCACAGGCTGACTAACCCGCTCCCACCCAGACATTGCGCCGATGCTGTCCTGTCATTGGCGAACGCTTCGACAGTCGTTGGGATGGTTGATACCACGTTGATAGACCTCTGTGCCCGCTGGGCGCAGTCATCAGGTGACTACAGGACCTTAATTCACAATACGATGAAGCCCGAGTGGGCCATGGCACACAGGCCTGTGTTGTCTAGGCAAGGACAACATACGCTCTACACTAAATGGACCATGTCTGAACCTCGGGGAATGCTGGTCGTCTGTCACCTGGGATGTGGTGATATTCTCACCATGAAGTACCAAGGCCAAGGGGTTAGGTTCATATGCCGCAAGTGCAACTCAAGATGCTACACCGGCTTTTACCCATCGGACACGTCGACGATCCTTGGTAAGAAGGGGTTCGTAGAGACCACGTTTCCCCAAGAACGGTACAGGACCGAGTGGAAACTGGAGGAGACGTGGAAGGCGGCGGCGGCTCATGTAGATGCCGTCACCACCAGCGAGAAGGCGAAGTCGAAGGTGAAGAACAGGAGGGCGCATGCGAAACGTCTGGCCAAGCAGGCAAAGGCATCGATGAGCGCAGGACCCTCCTCCAGCAACCCACCATCTCCCCAGGTCATCGCCCGCTCTGTGACCCTTCCAGAGCAGCAGCCTCCACAGGATCCACCCTCCCTTGCCCCACTCACGATCCAGATCCCCCCCAGGCCACGTTCCGCCGGGACAAACAGCCCCACCTCCACCACCACTCTGCCCCAACGTGGGAGACCGTCGGCGGATCCCCGAAAGCGGCCCACTGTTCAGGACATTGGGTCTGTGGTCAAACGGCAGAAGCAGTAGTACCAGACCTCTTGATATTAGCCCGCCCGTATCTGTAATCTTCTTGATATCCGTCCACCCGTCTTCGTCTGTACCTATCACACAGCTGTTGCTCTCCCGTCGAATATACTCTTTATACTGCACTCACACGATCAAAGGGGCATTAAAACCTACATAATCAATTCAGTTTTGGCTGAAATGATCACAGATGACCGCCGGATCGGTCGCGCGGTACAGCATATCAATCTAAATAAAGGGCCGCTCGAGATCCGCAACAGCACGCGCGGTAAACCAACCGGAAACACTCCGAACCATTCAAAACAGCCGGAACCGCGCGGAACCGAGTGCACGGACATAAACACGTGATCGATCAATCGATCACGTGTGCAAATACGGACAAACAACGCGTGATAAGTCACGACGCGTCGTTCGATCGCTCCTTGTCATCTACCACCAAGCAGGAACTCCTGGGAGGTGGAACCAAGCCGGAATTCCGGGGAGGTCGCTCGCTTACACGAGTGGGATTGATGGACTGTTGTTTAGTTTAAATAGTTCGCTTACTCCGCGCCAAGCAGGATCTCCTGGGAGGCGTGACCAAGCCGGATCCCCGGGGAGGTCGCTCGCTTTCGCGAGTAGGATTAGTGGACTGTTGTTTAATTTAAATAGTTTACCTGTTCCGCGCCAAGCAGGATCTCCTGGGAGGCGTGACCAAGCCGGATCTCCGGGGAGGTCGCTCGCTCACGCGAGTAGGACGAGTGGACTGTTTGTTTCGTAGAAATAGTTCACTTACTCCGCGCCAAGCAGGATCTCCTGGGAGGCGTGACCAAGCCGGAACTCCGGGGAGGTCTGCTCGCGTACGCGAGTAGGGTTAGTGGACGGTTGTTTAGTTTAAATAGTTCACCTACTCCGCGCCAAGCAGGATCTCCTGGGAGGCGTGACCAAGCCGGAACTCCGGGGAGGTCTGCTTGCTTACGCGAGTAGGACGGGTGCACTGTTCGTTTCGTAGAATAGTTCACTTACTCCGTGCAGGCAGGATTCCCTGGGAGCCGCGACGGAGGTTTGCTCGCTTCGGGCTCCCAGGCGTTGCACTCGTGGGAGCTGTGCGCGATCTGGCAACCGACTATGGTTTCCTGCACGCATACGAGCATGTTCGGGGAACCGGACGTCAATCCACCCTTCAACGGACGCACCAATGATCCGCGAACGAGAGACACAGATGTATTGTTTTCAATACATCCCCATGTGAGAGGGCATCCGACCACCCTGGGCCGTATAGACAATGATAACCCATAAATATTAAGTTACTGAATGGGTGACTGTCCGTAAGGTTACGCCGTGTACACACAACCCCAGATAAATATCAAAGGACTTATAAGGGAACTGTCAGGACCTTGTCCGTCGAGTTGGGTCACGGACAGTGCGAATCTCGGCTACTGGCACCCTTCTACGATGTTTAGAGATATCTCTGGTCTTACGGATAGTCACCCAATATCTACACACGAGAGGCGCGAGAAAACCTGCCCGAAACCAGTTGGGTTATGGGTTTGGTCGTCCGTCGTCGAGGGGTTGGGCCAAGGAAGGGCTCAATAAAGGTTGTAAGGTTTCGGGCACAATGCCAGTAGGCATCGCCCGACGGATTCGGATAATATCAAGCGTTGCGTAAACGGTTCAGACTACACGCTATCCGGTAATCTAGGATAAATCATTGCCCGGCTAGGTTCGCGAGTGGCTATCCAGTACAATACGAAAACAAACATGGTGTAGCAATCCTACACTAGAAGTGCAGTTTGCCTAATTCCTCGCCAATCGACTCATTGGTTGACGAAGCCTTGTCGGGCGTCGTCGATCCTTCTGCTGGCTGAACCGAGACGAGCAGGATCAGGCCTTTCTTCCTCCTGCTGCGCCTGATGGTAAACGGCAGACCTGTGGCGTTACCCCGTTCCACGAGTGTATCCCATACGACCTGGTCCTCTTCGAGTTCCGTCAAGCCGGGAGCGGTTGATCCGGATGGAGGGAGCTTACCTGGAGACTTCACGAGCTGTTCACGCGTCCGGCCAGCTGGAAAGAATCCAGGGGCCAGTTGCGCAGGCTCAGACTCGCTCGAGGAGTCGTCTGCGAGATCTGGTGAGTCAACTGGGGATTAAATTTGAAAGGTACTCACCCGACACCTCCACCATCCTGGGGGTGGTACTCTGCAGTGTAATCATTTGGTCTTCCTTCGACATCGCGGGGGTGAAAGACCTGGGTCGTACGGTTCCCTTCATAAGACGCAGACAAGCGAGCGATCACGTGGGATACTCTCGTGATCACATGCCGGGGACTCCCGGCGACCGTACGTCATCGATGAGAAGCGAGTGAACTGTTTCCAATTCAAATGACGGTTGGCGACGATTAGCTCACTCCGTGGGTTGATGGGATTGATCACGGCTTCCCTCCTGGCAACGCATAGCCATTGTGTTCGCGCCTGGGTGCACACCATTCCCCTCACGCTTTGGGCTCACACAGGGGTTTGATCCTTTAATGCATTAACTGTCACGGTCTATGGCGTCCGTAATCCCTGCCCTGGCAGTTGCGGACGTATTCTGAGGTTACCCCTTGCTCCTACGCATGGTGTGTTGTTTCCCCCTTTCGGCGCTTTACCTATACGTCAGATGGTTTGATACCAGCGGAGTAGCGCGCCCTGCACGCCGTATGGGCTGCAGGGGCATGTTTGAGCATACTGCTACTCGCCTGTGGTCCAGATCCGCTTCCTAGATCACTCCCATCGCCTGCCCATTATGTAGGCAGCGCTAGGACCCGTCCTCACACCCGCCTCCTAGAAGTTTCATGTGTCTATTTAGATCCAGACCTACAGACCGGGTGTTCGACACTGCACTCTCTACACGTCATGACCAAGCGTTTGGAGCACTCCCTCCCCCATGTCCAATATCGTTGCGAGGTGAGCGATTCCCCCCAGGTCCCACCGTGAGTTTAGCACCCCTCTCCCTCTTTCGACATCAACGCAGTCAACAACAATGGCAACGAGCTTACCCAATCTCTAGACATTCTGGGGATGATCAACGATTCGTGGAAAAGGTAATTGTCATACCTTCTTGGTCTTTCCTTTAGCGGCAGCGATATCGGCCGGACCCCTCAACGTTTGACACATTTCTGCGACCTCAACCAAACTTGTAGCGATTTTCTCGCTGTCCCCCCGCTGAGCGGGAGTCAATAGGCGAAGTTCGTGGGGAGTAATACGGCTCACGGGGAGTAGGCCTTGGTTTGGATCCACGAGTTGTGCGGGTTGCCCAGAGTCACCCTGACGATAGTATTTCTTTAGGATTTGTTTAGCCGGATTCAGGACATCGCCAAGCCGGGTACAGAGCTTCTCTGCGTCATCGAACCCTGTCTCCAAGACTTGCGAGCTCGATGGTGGTGTCGATACCTGCGATGACACATGTTTGATTGGTGGGGATGCCAACACCGGGAGTGTCACTTGTGCACGAGTTGCCGTGGGCGTTTCTTTGCGTTTCGTCGACTGATTCTGATTCTTCGATGAGGCTGTGTCACGTGGTCGTGATGGCAGGGAGACCGCTGGCAGTGGAGGGCGTGGGGATGTGGCACCAGGTTGGCCATCTGCATGTGCCGACTCAGGGGGTGGCCTGGTCACCAGTAATGGTGCCCTGGGCTTGCGTGGCCTTACGACCGGAGCCTCCTCCTCAAATGTCAGTGTCTCCATCGCATCCTCCAAAGCCTCATCCTGATTGGAGAATACATCGAGGATCCTCTCGGCTCGCTTTGGATCAGAGCAATAGTCGATCACCCCTCTATGGTTACTGTAGCCGTGGCTGACTATGGACTCCGTATCCAGAGTCACCTGTTCGTCCCGCTCGGCCAAATGATCATCATCTGTAACTGGTGTAGACCCTGCAAAGGTGGCCTGGTCCTCAAGGCCGATGGGATCAGAGGTGCGGGGAAATGGACGATAGAGATGTTCTCCTTCTCGTAAGACCATCTCCTTGTCCATTGAAATTGCGCGAGATGGAGACCGCACAGGCGCTAATTCATCTACAAACTTTCTGCTGCGGAGGACTCGAGGCCTATTTATAACGGTTGGGTCCACGACAACCTCTTGCCTCCTGGGGCGGCCCCGAGGTCTCTTCGGTGCTAAGGTAAAGTATTCCCTTCACTCTACGTTCATTCCACGTATGCCTCCCTCTCACCTTTAATAGAGCCTGAGGTCGGTGTTGTCCTCGTGACAGTTTTCGCAGGTTGATCGCTGTTGTCTCTGATCGCCGTTGTGCCGGCTTCGACTTGACTTCCATGTGGACTGCAGAGGCGTGCCTTCCCCTTAGATGAGGTAATGTCCAGTGAGGCGGCGGTCACATGTTCGGGTGCCTCCAGCTCCGAATCGTCACAAGCTGTCAAAACGAAACCATCGGCCGAGAGGACTCCCTCGTAATCTGTAGGTATATCTTCGTCTGGTGGGGTGGACCGGGTGGGTGGTGGGGTGGTGACATCACCGCCCTGCTGGCTGCCCGTGTCATCACGTGGTATTGTCCCCGCGTTGCTCAGCTGCGGGATATTGACGATGGAGTCCGTGGGTTGCGGCATGTCTGGCTCTTCAAGGGTGTAAGTGGCATCAGTGTTCGACCTCTTGGTCTCATCATGGAAACAGATAGATTCGCCCACAGACCCAGACTCGTCGTGTGTACCGAGGTCAGCCCGATCGTTTATTGACACGACAGTCGGTTTACATGACGGGGTCGTTGGACCCTCACGAGATGGGTAACCCTCCTCATCTGCAGATAGTGTCTTGTCGTGTGGTCGGATGCCGGGTGTTTCCTCGTCTGTGGTGATCCTTCCATCTAAGTTGGTTTTGTGAGCTGACATTTCAGACGTGTGCCACGAGTGAAGGACATCACCTTCGAGAGGGTCGGCTATTGGAATTTCCACTCTGCCGGCCACGCGTTGCCGATGTTCTACATGCTTGATGAGGAGCCACCAGGCATGATGTGTGGGTGCCACCACGTCCAGATTAAAATAGAAGCCTTCCCAATGCTTGATCGTCATCTTCGTCCCGGTCAGTTGACACCGTCGCCGTGCCTCTGCATTGATAGCCTTTTCGTTGAAATGATCCACGCCGTACAGAGCCCGAACGAGGATGGGGTTCAATACCACAGATCGCCAGTCTGGTGTACCTTTGAGTGTTCGGATCTCTTCCGCAAATGTATCTAGGACACCACAGAGCCACATGCAGCGATCGCGCTGGTTTCCTTCTGATTCCTCTTCAGGAAAGGCCTCCCGCATAATCCAATGAATGTGGAAAAGGTATGCAGCCGGGATCTGCCCATCGAAGGTACTTCGGTCCTTCAGGTCAACCACGGAGATCGTTGCCATAGCGTCCATGGAAGGAAACCACTCATCGGGGCGTGGGGCATGGAGCTTATACCTTGGGTATTTACATATCAACCTTGATCCGCAGGTCTGTACTGGATGGCGACGTACCTTTGCGAGTATGGTGATGAATTTGGAAGAACGTGATCCCAGCGATAGCAAAGAGGGGTCCCTCTTTGCACAGACGCACTGAGGTGTTGTCTGTGTTTGGTACTGAGCATTTCCGAGTGTCAGGAACAGGTGTGGTTGCAGCTCGTCGGTGGTGACTCCAACCGGTGACATCGCCGGCTGAGCTTGAAATTTACAACAATCACCGCCGACGCACGTGCCAGCCTCGAGGCAGACAACTTCACCTATGTCTCCGACAATGAGAAGGCTCCGGTCATCTAGCGGTGCGTCCTCAGAGCAATCCGCAAATCCCCCACACCAGCTACAGTTAGCTATATAGTGATGATCGGCGATGATATGCGAATTGCGGTTGGAGATTGGTAGGCCACACAACATATACGGTGATTACGATTACCAATGAGCCTTTAGTGTTCAAGTACGTGGCACCAAGGACCGCAGGCTAAAAGGGAAGAAAAGGACCAGGTTCGAAAAGTGGTATGCACGAGTCATGGGCTTTGAAGGGGACAGTACGGTTCCAGACGAGGATTCCTTGAACGTGAAGGAATACAAGGACAGTGCGGTCGCCCTCGTTATCCTTTGGTTTCACGAAGGGAAAGAGGTCAAACGCCAGCTCTCTTCCCAACCAAAGTCAGACATGGTCGATCATTTGATGGCTGCATTGACAGACAAACAGTACATCGCTGGGACTGAACGGGACATCATAGGCTGGGGAACCGTTCAAGGTAGTATGCCTCATCGGCTCATTGGACCTCTCACTGATCCCAATTGACAGGAGTAGTGACGGAGGTGAACACCTCGGGGCTGTGCAGCACCTGGAAGGAGAGCCTCTTTTGTCATCGATGGACATATGATCATGGGCCGAGAAAAGCTATAGTAAGTTCGCGCCGGTTCACCCGCCCATTCACCAAAGCTAAGGGAACTCTCACAGAGGGCCGAGAGGTGGTGCACGTCGTCCTGCCAATTAAACCCCTATTGGGATACCAAACGGGAGGTCATGTGGCTTTGCATCGACTGTCGACGATGGTACCACTACGACTGTTGCACAACAACCGAACTCGCTCCCAGGCGTCCCGAAAGCCTACGGGACTATCTGAATATGCCTCTGCTGAAGGGCGGGGATATGGGCATGTACGGAACTGCACCAATCGTCCATGCAGCAGCATATCTACTCGATTCCGGTGAATCTGAAGGAGAGGACCCTGTGATGCTATTGGAGGCGAGGCTGTGCGCAAAGGTGGTTACTGTTCTACCTGGAATAGGGGATAAGGCGATGAGATTCATTAATTCACACATCAGCTGTCCAGGGTGCCCTATGCGTTAGACACATCGGAAAATCGAGGCATCCATTCTCGCTCCATCTAATTGTTACGTAACAGTGCCCACCCTCGACATATCACAAAGCCTATGTGCTGGACCGTGCGGATGTCACTCCCACTTTCACAGCTACCATGGCCACCACAGCGCAGCCCAACCGGTCCTGTGACAATCATGCCCATACTCTAGAGCAATCTGCGCACACCCCTTCGACCCAGGGTATCTCTTGGAGGATGGGCTTTTCCTGGAGCGACAGCATCTCAGAAGGCTCCGAGAATGTCGGGGAACAGGCAGGGCCACCTGCAGTCGACGCAACGCCACCACTACAACACGGTATGCCCATCACCACTGCGCGCCTTCAGCACAATTCAGCGCAAACCAACAACTGGAGGGTGGGAATCTCGTGGAGCTCCGACGCCTCCTCTCATTCCCCAGCAAGCCGGACCAATATAGATCTATGTCTGACCACGAATGGACATATCCCTCCAGTGTCATCTGCAGGCCAGGCAGACTGCAACGCGTCTGCACCTTCCGACTCTGACATCGATGGTTATGATAAACCGAAACCCGGTGGCAAAAATCTTAGTAACAGGTCAGTGAAAGACAGAGTCCAGCGAAGTTCCCCCTGACCTTCCCCATAGAAGACGCTCCCCAGAGCCCGAGCTCAGTCAAAGAAGGTAGAGCTACATATGGGCATATACAAGTTTGCATCCTGATCGTTCTCAAACAGCGATGATTCCTATGAGCCCTCCGATGATGGCGCCAGGAAACCTCCCATCAAACGTCCGATCGGACCATTTGTGTGGGATGGGCTTAGTAGGCAGGTGAGAAATGAGATCGATCCGAGGGTTAGGAACATGATGGAGAGGAATCACATGGCCTACCTCCGTCAGAAGGCCACCCCATACGAATGGCAGGACATCCTAGCGAACCTCAACATACTTGGCCCACAGCAGTGGCTCAGCGAGAAGGTCATCTGTAGGGATCTAATGGACCTGTGGTGGCCCCTCAGGCACGAATCTCAGACCGGCTGCGTCTACCTTCCCTTTTCAATCGTCCACGAGAACAGCATTGCCATCGGGAAACGCGGAGTGGATGAACAAGGAGGTATTACGCACTTTAGGGAGGGACCCTTCCACGACCAGTACAGCTCTGTGGTCCCACGTCTGTCGCATAGGCGGATAGGCTTTGTGCTTATCAGGAACCTTGGACTGTTACAGACATCTCATGGCTCATGGACAAACGCGACCGAGAGCCCAAACCACTTCTTCGCCGTTCTCTTCGATTACGACTCTCGGCGGGCCTACTCATTTGGGGCATTCGGTGGACAGAGCACTATTGTACGGTGCCAGGTGGCGACGGAAAGCGACTGGGGAAGCTGGTATGGCCCAGAGCTCTGGAGGTGTCTGGCGTGCCAACTTGGATGGGAGGAAGCGTCACAACCATCTGACGACATCAATGTCATAACCAAGGACTGGGAGCAGGTGGGATTCCATGCCATATGCACTTTCTGTGTTCTCACTGCGAGCGTAAATCCAGAATGGCTATGACTGTGGGATGTATGCAATTGACATTATGTCTAGGCTCATCAAGGGTACCGGAACAGAAGGCGTCCTCGATGCAACGACACCTATCTCATTCCCCACATGCCTACATCCAGAGCGGAAGCAGCTACTCCACAGGACAATGTTGGAGATTCACAAGTCGCTTGTGATTTATGGAATGATTCCCGAACTCACAGAGGAGCAGCCCATTGATACGGGGAACAACCCGTTCCTACTTGATAATGTCCGCGCGAAGAAGTTTGGCAGCGTTCCCAGTTTCCGGGTGGTCTCGAGGCAATTGGAAGAGGCTATGCTTCGCTGTGACCAATGTGGGACGGAGCGACGTGGTGTGGTTGAAAAGGCACTAAGGCCAATTGCGGATATTCTCATGGTAACAGGGCGGCCCAAGCGCATTGCCGGTGGTCGCGGCGACCCGTCGAGAATGGTCATATCCAATGAGGATGAAGAGCTGGTGGAGACGGGGGAGATGGACTCAGAGGATGAAGACCTTCCAATGCTCAAACCAACCGAGTTCCTTGCGAAGCCACAACCGATTCCGCGGACACAAAGGGCATCTGTCCCTGTCTACAACCTGGTTGATGCTGCCTCGGAAGTGCGTATGAGGAAGTTCGATCTCAAGCATGATGACTATGACACGGGTCCCACTGCCGAAGACACTCTTGCGATTCATCGCGAGCTCATCGTTTGCTTTGACAACCAACCAGAGGATTTCAAGTGGATTTCGATGATGCTGAGGTTTAGGGACCACGGATATCGAGTACTACCTGGCTCCCTGGATCAGTTCTACCTCGACGAACCCTCGCCCAGAGATCAGCTCGCCCACCTCTTCCCCACACCTCCATCCCACGACGTAAACGAGTGGAGAAAGCGGGCCTCAGAAGAACTGGCCTTAGAGGATATCATCTCACTCGGGAACCAGAGTCCCCTCCCGGAGTCGTGCATCACAGGATCTGACATGGTACAGTGGGGCCTGAAGGACATGATTAACAGTTCAGGTCCTGAAGGAAGTGTTTCGTCGATGATGGCATATGTTACAGGAAGGGTGGATATGGGATCTGAGGAGAGCAGCTACATACGGCTGGACATGATGAAGGACCGGGTTTGGCCGCAGGCTGTGGAAATCTCTATGGACATCGACAGTGTTATCTGGCTGGCGACGAGGCTGAAGGTCGCAGGGGTCTTCAACCTTCATACCTCACCTTACAGGAAGGAGAGGCCACCAATATCCATTGCAAACCACGTCTACGTCGAACTGCTATGGCCGCGGACAGACGAGGACGTCGCAGGAGGAAGAATCAGTGGTGGAGCCAAACAGGTCCCATTGTCCAACTTACCAAACACGCACTTTGCGACGTTCGGAAGGGTTGAAGGCGCTCCCAACATCGCCGTCGTCTTCCCACGCATGAAACACCGCTATCCACTTCGAAGCTACTGGGAGACCAAGCTGCCACAGGAGGTCGAACTACTGTGGCTGAGGAACGTGGTATACGGGGCTCTGCACAGGCTGGAAGACAACGGGATCAAACCATACGTGGGGCTCAGCTACGAGGACACTAAGTGGAGGCATGTGGGTGCACAGGAGACGACGCAGGTGCTTGCCCACGAACATCTCGAACAACTCCAGGACCATATAGATGCGATACTGGAGGAGAACCACGGAGATCCATCCTACGATTGCTTTCGCTCCTACTTCTTTGTGCTTGAAATCCGAGGCATTAAGGTTGCCACCTCCTCGGATGACCTAGAATCAAAGGATCCATGGGACTCTCTTGTCAGGAACTACCCGGCATTTGACTGGGAGTATATGGAGGATACAGAGAATGGAGAGTTGTTGATTGACCTTGGATTCGGTTTTCATCCATCGAAGGAGGCACATGTTGTTGGATTCTGGAACGTGGAGATGCTTCATCTCGGTTATGGGTTTGGTGGCTACAACCAAGGAATCACCCACAGCGTGTGTACGATCCCTAGCCTCGGTGGGATTCAGGCTGAGATGTCTAAGGCTCGCCGTCTGAGGATCCATGTTGCCTATCGCCAGTCATACAATCTGGCATATGAGGCCATTAGGGGAAAGCTGACGAGGGAGAGAAACGGCTTCTTCTCCGCAGAGTCCGCCTACCATCTGAAGGATGACTACCGAACGACTATCGAAGGGATAACGGGCGCATTCACAAGGAGCATCAACAGGTCATATGGAGTGCGCGACGAGTACCGGTGCCGAGCAAGCATTCGGAGGCTCTTTCCAGTGTTGATACTCAAAGTATGTGGTTTGCTCCTGCCCAGGTTTCACAATAGCCTGATGACACTGGATAGGCACGAAGACACCTGGCCGAGCTGGACCCCATCGTGTGGATACCCAGCCATCTCTGGTTCACCTTCCAGAGGAGGCGTGTAATAGAGATAAGCGCATTCCAGAAGAGGCTATGTCAACTCGAGGATCGTCCCCCAAACTATGGGCTCATCACCTCGATTCTATCATACATGCTCCAGCACGTTGGGATCACACCGATCATCAAGGATCACGACGTCATTGAAGCCCTTGCGGATCTCCACTTCAACGCGATCTCACGACGATTCGGCTGCTTCTTTCTACATAATCTCGACCTCTCAAGTGGACAACTGCCAGACATACAGGAGGAAGATTCAGAGATGCTCATTTGGATGCTCAAGGGAAATAAGGTCACCGCGAATACCCAGCCCAAGGGGCAAACAGGCAATCCAGCAGATCAACCATCATTCCGTTCTCTCACATGGAAGCAGCTTTGCGATTCTCTGAACACGCAGAAGAACCCACGTACCACAATAAAGCCCTTCATCTGGGATCACTCCTGGCTCATGTTCTCTGTGGCAGAGGCCATCTTTTGTGCCTTCACGACGCAATGGTGGCTATTTCAGACCGACGGCGGATTCACCCCGATGGAACGAGCCCCCTTTACCTTGAGGGAGGCAATGGATCTATGGACACTAGACTCGGTCAAAGCCCGTGGCGTATATGGCATTGAATACAATCTGGTGCCATCGGCAGACGAACTAAATGGCGATATCCCAGAGAAGAGTCGACAGTATCTCTTTGAACTCCTCAGGGTCCAGTTCTTCCCAGAGCCAGGCACCAGGTGCAATCCCAGTTCCCCTCAGTGGCGCACCTTCTTCCAGACCGGCTATGTTCGACGATATCATCGTGCCATCAAAGTGTCTCGAGATGGTGGAAAGTCACTGAAGGATGCACTCGATAGGATCTTTATGAATCTGCAACTTCTCCCCTATAACCCTGGCCAGCCTGACACCACCGCATGTGTGTGGTGTTGGAAGCACTCGGTGATTACGCTCTTAATCAACTCGTCGTACATCCAGATGTTGGACAGGACAATTAAGCAAGCGGCGGTTGAGGTGAAGGGGCCGGGGTATAAGAAGGTATATTCAGGAGCATATGTCGAGAAGCTAATACGGGGGAATGAAGTGGTAGCAAGTATGCTAAAGAAGCCCTTGGCGGAGCGATCAACACGGTCAAAGAATTGGCGTCTACCCCCACACTTGAGGAAGCAGCAACAAGCTCCACAACCGGAGAATGTAGCGGGAGACGATGCTGTAGACGCCACAAGTGAGTTTGGACGAGGAGATAGGACATGTACGGGGCAGAGTGATAGAGAGGACGATGTCTCTATGGACCACGTGTATTGATTACCATCCGACTACAAGATGTAGACGGGTTTTTCGGGGTAAATAGTGATTCCCGGTGTGTGAAACTGCTGTGCGTGCTGCTAGGGGTTGATAGGAGGACATTCCCCCCGTGTACCATAATTTTTTGTGGCTCGGCCATCGCCCCATGTCGTGATCTTCGTCGGGTTTGAGGGTGGACGGATTGCGTTCCACCTATATATTGTAAAAGCATAATTAAGGCTTAGTTAGTGGAATCGATAGGGGTCCGGCTTTCTTTTGGCTCGGATTGCTGTAGTCATACAGCGATCCGAGGGTTGGGGAGCTCGAGCTCAAGAGTC
>Ga0307517_10008603_pt1 | contig 14619 bp, 16 predicted proteins | sample 23_EM_MG_FD_194515 | JGI IMG/M metagenome (GOLD analysis project Ga0307517, IMG submission 194515) | Populus trichocarpa ectomycorrhiza microbial communities from riparian zone in the Pacific Northwest, United States - 23_EM | ecosystem: Host-associated > Plants > Roots > Unclassified | place... | reverse complement strand
GCGTGTTGAATTCCTGGCTGCCTATCGTCCTGTGGCGTATGATTGTTGTATCAACTCTTGTATCTGCTATGTTGGTCCACACAAAGCGAAGACGCATTGCCAATACTGCAAAGAACCCCGCAAGAATAGCAATGGTCGCGCTCGGAAAACATTTACATATTCCCCCATCATCCCACGACTCAAAGCCTATTTCAAGAACCTCACAATGATCAAACGATTGCGATATCGATCCGATTTCATTTCTGATCCAAATGTCGTTAAAGACATCTTTGACGGCAAGAACTACAAACGACTCAAAGAGGAATACGTAACGATTGGAGGGGTCCGTCAAGCTCACAAATTCTTCAGTGACAAGCGTGATATTGCGCTTGGTCTTTCTCTCGATGGCTTTTGTCCCTTTAAGCGGCGAAATCAAACATGCTGGCCATTGATTCTCTTCATTTATAACCTACCTCCAGATATATGATTCCATTTGTGCAACATTCTCTGTGCTGGCGTGATTCCTGGTCGTTTCAAGCCGAAAGACGCTGACTCGTTCGCTTATCCAATGATCATGGAACTTCTGGAATTCCTCGCGGGGGTACCCACATTCGATGCCGAGCAGGATGAACTCTTTTCGCTCCACGCGTACCTCATCGCTGCTTTTGGTGATATTCCGGCGATATCCATGATTCTGCGCATGAAAGGCCACAATGGGATTTTCCCATGTCGTATGTGTTTGATCAAGGGTGTTCGTGTACCCAACACCCGAAATACCTCCCACTATGTCCCACTCTATCGTGCCAATCACCCAGTCGTGCTCGCAGGTGACAATGCAGAAGTTGCAGTATACGCTTCTGCCAACCTTCCACTTCGTACACATGAACAATTCCTTGATCAGGCGCGCCATGTCCAACTTGCGCCCACTAGCGCTGAGGAGCAACGTCGCGCAAAGGCGTGTGGAATCAAAGGAATCCCTCTCCTCTCTCATCTTCCCTCGCTGTTCTTTCCATCATCCTTCCCATTTGATTTTATGCACTTAATTTGGGAAAACCTGCTTCCGAATCTTGTACTTCTCTGGACCGGGAAATTCAAGGGCTTGGACGAAGGTCATGAATCATACAAACTTGGCCCTGGCGTGTGGGAGGCCATCGGAGAAGCGACAAAGGCTTCGGGATCCACCATTCCCGCCGCATATGCCACAGCTCGACCTCAAAATGTTGCTGAAGATGGCTCAGCGTGTACTGCAGATTCCTGGTCCTTCTGGGCGCTTTATCTAGGGCCTGTGCTTCTCAAAGGGCGCTTCCAGAAGGAGATTTACTACAAACACTTTGTTAAGCTCATAAAGCTTCTCCGCCTTTGCCTCCAGTTTGAAATAACAACAGAGAGTGTTCCGAGATTCGAGAAGGTTTTCAGGATTGGGTCGAGACGTTTGAGAAGTCAGTTATGGAATTCCACTGTTCAAGTATAGACGGAACTGACTCACATTTAATTAGAATATATTACCAGAATTCACCCGACCGGGTTTCAACATGCCCGCTAACCATCCATGCTCTTCTTCATATCGCAGATGGGATTGAAGCAATGGGCCCGGTCTGGGCATACTGGGCATTCCCGATGGAGCGATTTTGTGGGAAGCTTTTACGTTGCATCAAGAGCCGCCGCCACCCATTTGCTAATATTGATTCTTACATCACGGTGGTTGGACAGCTTGATCAGATTCGAAACCGGTACAATGCTCATGACCAACTTGCCCTCCTTCCTCCAAAGGGTGCAAACTCTCGTGAATTTGCATTTGCCGAATGTACGTACCCTCATGCATGTTCAAATAGAGTTGTCACGGAGTTCTCAATTGACAGATCCAACGTCGGTCCTATGTTTTCCACGCCAAAAAACCCCGACTATCCCCGACAGCCTTCGCTTGAAAATCATCGCCACGTTGACTACTCGCTACAACACAACGCACACCATCATTAAGCGTCACTTTCGGGTTCAAGAGGTTGAATTCTGGGGGAAATTTCGTCGGCTTGGAGGTGGGGACACAATGAGAGCTGCGGCGATTTGCCAATCCAATGCAGAGGACCGACGAGACGCATCCTATGTCCGGGTATGATTCAATCGCTCTGGACTTTCCCTAGCCTACTAATTTGATCGGATTAGTATGAATTGTACGTTGACAAGTTTGTGAACCAACGCCGGAAAAAACCAAAATTCGAACTCAAGACATTTTACGGCCAAATCCAATGCATCATACTCATCCGAATGCCAGCAACACACGAACTTCAACTCGACGAGCCTGAAACAGTCATCCTTGCATCTATCAAAAACTGCACGATTGAACGTGAGAATGACCTGGACATGCACTATTATCGGAACGAAGGCTATACGGAGCTTGTCGATATCACGGCTATCCAATGTTTAGTCGGCCGCATTTTCGACCGCGGTTGGTGGACAATTATTGATCGCAGTGGTAAACTGGCTCGTGCTGAGGCATTTGAGGAGTAGATACTCTGTATTTGACAAATAAACATGTTTTACATAGTATACTGTTAGCGGTACAGTTGAAATCATACCAGTAGAATATTCCCAGCAACTGGGTAAAAAAACTGCTGGGCAGATGATGAGGAAAAATGCCTGTTTTGGCCCCAGGAAAAATTCCTAGTTGAAATTAGGGATTTGTGGTACTAGTAGAATATTCCCGGCAACCAGGTAAAAAGATTCCTGGGTAGGCGACGGGAAAAAAAGGCCGGAATGGCTTTTCCTTGTCGACTCCCAGGATAACCGGGAAAAATGAGTTTTGCCCGGGGTGACTGGTACTTGCTACCGGCCATGGGTTCCATAGTGCGTGTAGTCGGCCTTTGCCTTCTAGCGCTCGCGACTTCGCTATTATTTCAGACAGACAGCAAGCTGTAGTTTTGTCCTCCATTGATATTTCGTCGACAATCAAGAATTCTTTTCCTTGGATGTTTCGGTTGCGTTTCTGTTCTGAAATTGCGGTTGATCTTTCCAGCCAATTGTCGTCTTTAGGTAAATTGTGGCCTAGGCCAGCCCATGAATGTAGGGTGTAGGCCCCTATATCCGAAGCTGCAATTCCCGTGGTCGCGCATTTCGCCAATAAATGCAACTTGTTGTAATGTCGGAAGGTCTCTGTGATTGCCCCAATAAGCGTTGTTTTCCCAGTTCCTCCTTGCCCGAGTATAAGCATCCTAAGTTGCTCAGCTTGTCCTGATACTCGCTTATGTTAGTGGTTTATTGTTTCATTGTTTTTTTTTTTTGAATTCACCTGCTAAATGCTCTTTCAGCTTTTCCTCGATGATGTCATGCGCTCTTCGCTGCTGTTCATTCAACTTAGCCAGCTCCATCCTTGTAACACCCCCCCCTCCTCCTTGTTGCTGGACCTCCGGCACAGTTGCTCTGATATCGTGTGTCGTTTCTGCAGTTTCTACAGGGTCCACATGCGCAATCAATGATCCTACTTCGTTAATTTCATCTGCTATGTTTATCGTCCCAAATTCATTCATTTGTTCGTGGGCGGTGGCCTTGAGTTGCTTCTCCCATGCAGTTATCTTCTCCGCCTCATCAGATTTCATCGCCCTGGCTGAACGTGTGCTGCCGGTACTGGGCTCCGCGTCCTCGAAGAATCCAGCATCGTACCCCAAGCACACTGCACTTTCGCCGTATAATCGTTCACGAGCATCCGTTGTCATAAGCTGTGCCCTTTCTATGTCGTCATCCGTAATTTCCTCTTCTGAATTAATCGCAGCATAAATTTCATCAACCTCCCTCTCGTCGACATTGACTGCAAATTCGGGTCTGCTGGTATCGTCAGCATCTGCATTGCCTGGTTGAGGGTTCGTGTTCGCTTTTTCGCGTTCCGCTTTCGCTCCATCTGAACATTTGTAATAGTACTGTATGTTGGCGACCACTCGATGGATTTTTTCGTCTGCCTGCGCCATGAAACAGTTGTAGGCGTCTTCAAAGGTCTCCGTATTGCCCTTCAATTCCTGGAGATTCCTCCAGGGTTTGAGAAGCATAAGCATACTTGCTCTGTGCGTGTCCTTTTCAGATTCAGTGTCGCTTCGGCTGAACCATTTCCCTACAAATCTAGGCAGCGTTTCGTGTCCTTTAGAGCGTTGAATCCTCGCACGTTTGCCCTTTCTAGCTTCATCTTGATAAGGTATTCGTGCGCTGAGAGGTCTTCCCCGCCCTCGGCTTCTTGGGGTTTCATCATCGTCGTTTTCATCATCGGCGTTTTGATCAGGCCCGCTGACATCGTTGTTGACCTCCATAGAACCTTCGTAGGTTTCCAACATAAAGTCGAAGAAGTTCATGTGCGCTAACTCTTCTCCTCGATACTTGTAATCCCTTAGTTGATCTTTAAGCTCTAGCGTTCCGTCTACAGCAGTAACGATCATCGTTTCCTCCTATTTTAACTGCGTCAATTGATGATATGTTTGCAACAGAAATACCCACAGGTTCCTCATTATTATTTCCCCGATTCCTATAACTGCGAAAAGAAAAGCTGTCAATATTATATCTCAGCAATCCACAAATATCCTTACCTTTGGGGCTCTATACCGGGGAAAGTCTTCCTCAACGCAGCTGTTGCGGCATCCCAATATACGGTGACGTAGTAGTGAGAGAGATACACATCTAGCCATCGCATGAGGTAGCTTATTATCTCTGGGCCACTGAATTCATGGTCCCGGGATAGGCTATTAGCACATGACTGTATGAGTTTCTTGTTCAGTTTGTTAAGGTCTGTCTGTTTGCGCTCCTCTTTCTTGACGAACGCTAAACGTTTCGCTAGCAGCGCTGATGCATTTGACGTTCTTTGCTGCTTCTTGGTAGCGTAATGGGTGATATAGTACGTCAACGTTGCAGTTTGCCCGTCGCTTCCCATGATTAACTTTACATCATAATTGGCACGAACTGTCCTCATTATGGTCGGATTCCAATTGTTGAGAAAGCTGCATAATCGTTTTGGGCCCCATCCGCCAGCTTCGTTAACCCAGTCCAAGGAGGATTTCATGAAAGGCACTCGACGTTTGCATATTACTTGTCCTTTGACAATGAGGAGGCATGTCGTCAGGGAGCATTGATGATACTGCAGTGTTCGAACGAGCTTATTTTCGCTTTCTTCTGCTTCTCCCTCTTCTGCAGTCCTTGGATCGACAGGCCTTGAATATGACACTGCCGGGGACCTTGGTATGGCTGCCACTTGTTCATGGGACAAGTCGCCTAGACTAGCTCGAATGGATGATCGTATGAATGCGATAACTTTGTCTCGAAAAATTTGGGATTTGAGTGCAACTTTCATCTGTTCGGCCGTAGGTGCATCCTTGAGCCATAAAAGCATGTGCAAGTGGAGCGTCCCTCTTCCTTGAGCTTCAACTGTCCCAACATAACTTTGTACCTCTCCAAAAATCCCTTCTTCTCTCTCAATCCGACCTCTCGCATTCTTCTTGATTCCAAATAATATTTCCAGGACGCATTTCACGATGAAATGGAAGTATTTCGCTGCTGAGAAAGGATCTTGGGCAACATTGGTTGCCCTTTCGCTATTCGTAGGCCCTGCAGTGTTACAGAACTGGTCCATATCTATTTCTGCTCCTGCGAATACCTGAGCTATGGGATCTTGCGTGTCGGCGGGGTTAATGGTAATCCACAACGCTGGCGGATTGAATATCAAGTTCGTGCCCCATATCTTGGACCTGACATGTTGTCTTGATTCATCTGTCCCTTTGACTCTCGCCCTTATAGCGGCTAATTGGTTCCTGAGTGCCTGCACAGCAGGGTTGCTGAATCGCACTTTACGGGTCTCCTCCTGGCTGGCTTTAATCAGGTCCTCTGGTTTCAATGTTGAAATGAGAGCCATATGTCGGTTAAATTCTGAACGATGCATTTGCAACACAGATGAACGGCAGATTTCTCGCTTCTGGCATACGCCGAAGACTTGGAAGGGAAATTGGAAGTCCTTTCGAAAGCGCTTGTCCGCATATAGCATGGACCATTGGGTGTGAATTTCGTAAGGGACATTGATTGGTCGCTCTGTTTCAAATCCCCCCTTTCCATACGGAAAAAGAACAGGGAAACATCCCAGTAGGTGGTTGGGATTGCTAGGTCCGCCATCATTTCTAAGACCAGAAACTGGATCTGTTCTGGCGTATTCATTTACAAAAGCGCTGCCTCTTCTTATCGAATAGTCTTCCAGATTTGTTTCCATGACACTATTTGCCAGCGCATGCGCCATAATTTCAGTAGCGGATATATCGTTTCCTTCCATGTCGATGACTCCCATTGCTTGTAAAGGGATAACCCCAGGATCTATATATCTTTTAGCATGAAAAGGTCTCTGATTATCTCAATTCACTGCACCTGTATCTCCCACCTCCTCATTTTCATCTATTTCAATTAAACCTGCTTGCAACAATGCTTCTGTCATTCAGCATTAGTTAATCCTTTCGATTGCCTTTCGATAAGATAAGATGTCAATAAATACCTTCGTCATCAATTGGCACGTAACCTCCATGTTCTTTTTCAACCGACTCTACATCTGCACTGTGTTTCGCTGTCAAAATGATTTCTTCTGGAACGCCATCTTCTGGAAGCTGGGAGAGCCTCTCTTCTGAGATCTCAATGTCGGAGTATAAGGGATTATTGGCCTTGAGCCACAACAACGCCTCTCTCACTCGCCATCGTCTAACCCTGAACATTGCTGGCATAGTTGACTCGCGAACTCCCGTGGGTGCTACAAATGTGATTCCTATGGTTGCTGACAGAAATTTGGTGGGTGGTGGAAACAATCTTCCATCGATCATAGACGCAACTTGACGTGGATCCAGTCGGTAAGTTGATACGTTTCCTTTTAATCCACTGTACATTTGATTGCGGTCCCAGGAGAATCAATTTTTATGTTTGGGAAAGAGTTTAACAATATATGCTGCTGGGAAATATTTAGCGATCAGGAGTTGTTCTGGTAGAGTGAGATTTTGAAGTTGAGGCGGTATGTCTCCAATCCACAAGTCATTGCTGAGGCTGAGTCGCGGTTGTTTATTTTTCCTAAGGTGATTTCGACATTCATGGCAGAGGTTTACAGTCTGCCCCGATGTTCCGACAGCAGGAGTATAAATGAGTAAATCTTGAATGAGTTTGTGCGCAGGGTGAGGTGTGTTGGGAATCAAATGGTGCTTGTTGGGTATGTCCTCGAGTAGCATTTCATCGCAATCTTCCATATTCATCTCTCTGGCACATGATCCACAGGCTACAGTCTTGAGACCTTGATTTCCGGTGCCATCAATGAACCTCACAATAATGTTGTCCAGCGTCTCCTGCGATGGGCTGGCCATAAAAGCGCTTGCTACAAGTTGTTCTGCAATTGTCGTTTCTGCCCTTTTGGTTAGTATTGGCTTATAAAAAGAGATGTATTTCTCACCAATTGCTGGATGCCTTTCAAAATTTGTCTGCCGTGCAGAGGCGAGGGAGTTGTGCAACTCATCTGCCAATGCCTCTTCAACTGCTGCTAGCCGCGCTCGCTTCAAAGGCCCTTGACTTCCTCCCTGTTCAGATCCTCTTTTCCTGTATTTCGTAAGTCCTGCTTCAATTGCATTGTTTACTTCGGTGTCGATAGCTTGCTGAACAATTATGGTTTGACGAGATATGGCGTCGTACAAGCTGGCTCTTGTCTGACGATCTAGCCTTGACAGAAGCAAATGGCGTTGACATATGCCAGTGAGGGTTGCAACAGTTATTCTCTTGAGTTTATTGGGATCCATATTTTGGCTGTACGTCGAAGGTGAGATATAAAACAAGAAGTCCGATCATATTTTGTTATTTGGTTCTTGCTCTGAACTCTTTTGTCTTATCAATGGAAGTCAACATTGAAGATTTAAAAACAATTATTTTATATTTTATTTGGTTCTTTCTCAAACTCTCTCGTACTAGTCATGCATCTCACCATAATCCGAGATTCGACCATAAATCTTATGGAGGCTCGCTTGAGAAGGATGTTACTGGTATGTTCTACTCTGTTAATTTCTCTTGTTGAAATTTGACAACAAATTGCGAAGAACTCTGCAACCTGTTTCAAATGCCTGTTCATTGGGGCCTCCTGTGATGAGATACATATAGTAAATGTGCCTAGTCTGCCAGGCATATTGAACCCTTCATCACATGAAGATCTCGATGTGTTCCTTTGGTTACCTGGCGTTCCACACATGTGCCGTTCACTTGTGGACCTCTCAGCTTGCAGGATGACAGTACCATACCATCTATTTGGTACTGCGATGGAAGAAGGAGTCGAGTTTACATTCATTTTTTATGACCAAGTATAAATTTCTTTCTTTCTCTCGTTTATTGCCCTTACAACTTTACCTATAGAGTACCAATGACATCAAAGAGCAGGTCGCTAATGCTCTAGTGAACAACATAGTCAGTGGCGATCGCAACCTTCCTTGGTATGGGGATATATTGGTAGTGAAGTCTCAGGTTGCTGCACCTCACATGATGAACACAACATCTGAGAACAAGCACAAAGTTTCTGAGATCTTGAGCCAGTGAGTTCTTTACATTTGTTTCAGTTCCATCTTTTATTATTTTTCTTTTTTTGTGACAGTCTCCTGGAATCAGGCAGCATTGCTTGATTTTACACAATTATAAAAGCCCCTTCTCCCGATAAATGCACCCTTGGATTTATTTTTCTCTCAATCTCACGGCTGACTGGGAAGTGTATATCTAGCGCGCTGTGAGCTGTCACCTAACCCAATCCAGGTCCTAGCAATGTGGATATGTTATTTCTTGTTGCATACCTTGACACCTTTGTCCCGCAACCAATGTAAGACCCTCTCCATTTTATCCCTTGAGAATCGAGATCAGGTATTGTTTTTCTCAAAGTCTCAGTTTGCGGTTCAACAACCTCTAGCCTTATATTGGAATGAGAGTGTGCAATCTTTGAATTTAATGACGTCTTCCCACCTTTCCACTCCTCTAAAAAAGGGGAAATTGAACTCTACTGTCGAAGGTAAGTCAGGTTGCTTCACTTATTTGATACGATTATACCATTTTATCTTATAGAAGTCAATTTTCGACTCTCACCTCAACCACTTGATCAATCCTCAAGTTTACGACGCTTTTTGGATGTTCACGATGTCATGTATTTGGTGTCGTCTCAATGCTCTTGGAAAGATCTTGTCTCCATGATCCACACCAATAAGGATCTGCGAGAGGCTGTGTTTTTCCTTATCCGAACGCGCATCAAAATGTTTATGTCTCCATTTGTACAGGTGGACAAGATCGGCAAATTCTTCGATCTAATGGACGACAGCAATGCTGCAATATTTGGAGGCGTTGTAAGGTGCATCATGAGCACCACTTCTGACATTTATCGTGTGGTTACTCCAGACCATTTGGACTTGGTTGTTCCCTCGATCGTGGGCGGCATTTCTAGATTCAGGCGATGGATGAGATTTCTTGCCACCATTGGATACAAGGAGCTTCGGTCATGTGATGCCGATGAGGATTTTCCATCCTGCGTACGATGGTCTGTTCTGTCAAGCGTACGTCTACTGTCTGTGTCACATCCTTTTCAACCATTTAATTCTCTAGATTTCCTTTCAATATTGAAGGACTCCGATATGACTTTTACGTTGATCGAAAGCAATGGGCCAAATACTCTCCCAGTAATATTACAAGCACCCCACACATCATCCTTGAACATCCTCACATCAACTCGGTTCTATTGTTTCTACCCAACGCTATTTGCAAGTAGAGAAGGTATCCGGATGAAGCACTGGCCCATCAGATTTTACAGCCCCTTCAGCCATTTCAATTTTGGCTTACGGATATACAGAACGACATCGATATGGATCGATGTTCCATGTGGAGATGCTTGTCCTTCTTTATGGCGGCATACTAAAGATCTTCCTGGAGTTGGCCTTGTGAGATGGGGTACTTTGAATGGAAATTTGGACTTAGGTAATAAGACCCCTTCAAAGTCTGACGGGTTTGAAAAAATTTGTTTCTTGTGGAAGATAGACGGACGATGCATAAATCCCTTGTGCCCTAACCGGGGTAGAGAGGTTGACTTATTTGGAAATAGAGGATATTACTAAAGGACCCCAAATTTTTTTGTATAATAAAGGAAAATTGATCGGAAAATTCTCCCTATCCTCCTTCATTCTACTATGCACCACATCAATCATGGTATGTCGTATCAGCTTTTTGATATATTTCATTTTTGTTATGCAATCTCTTTAGCTCGAACGCGTCTTCTGTCTTCCGACGAATATGTAGCCAACACTACTTTTCTCCGTTCAACAACTTGGTATTCCAACATGGCGATCGATTATTTGCATGAGGCCCATAGCTATTCAATGAAAGAGTGCTCCTTGGTGGGCGTCGTCAGTAACACCAATCTCAAAATGGAGCGACATGGAGACTTTGACCCATCTGTTGATAACTCCATGGAGAACGCACAATTGAGATTCATGGTAGTGGCTCCCCCGAAAGATTCTCCTTTCAGCAGAGACTTCCAATCATTCCATAACCATATTCGCATACTTGTGGATCTGCTCAACCCCGCAGCTACTCTACGCCCTTTTGTGACAAGAGGAGACAAGGTGGATGACATTTCTTTCAATTTCTCTCATCGATTGTTTAAGGCTAAGTTTGTGAGTGGCACAATTTTTTCATGCCTTCGCTTTTTATTAAATTCTAAGTTATACTAATATCAGGACACGTCGGAGAGTGAGTGGTCCATTCAACTTATGCCTAACTTTGAGTCTGATCCAAGACCACCATATTTAGACTCATTGGCAAATTATCCTGTCAGCGATATATATGTTCCTTTTTTTACAAAAACTGGTCGATACACATTGTCTTAAGGATTTTCGTATTTTGCAGAGCACGGGTGCAGAGATGGAGCGACAGCGCTGGCAATCATGCTTGGCCGGGTCGTTGGTAGAGGTCAAATTTAAGATACAGGATAAGGCAAACGGAGAACTGCATATGTCATTGATTGAAGTAGTTACGCTGGATAAATAACAAGTATTCTTTCTTTCTCTATCTCAGCTTGAATTCTGGATGCGCATGCTCAACGGGAGCATCACACAAACATCACACGTCTTTAATTTTTTGAATTATCCACACTTCACCAAAACCGCCTTCCCAAAGGAATGATCACTTTCTGCCGAAATGTCGAGCACAGGCCCCAGGAGGTCCCTTCCTTGACGTCTCTACATTCAGCAGCCCACGCATCGTCCTGCCTTTCTACCTGAAGTGGGAGGAAATACAGCTAAGCCTGCCACCGACATCGACTTTTGCCACAAGATCACGTGTGGCAAAAGTCGATGTCGGGTGCCGGGACCTCCGACCCAGGTCCCAGGTTCAACACAAGCCTGTCCACAATCACGATTAACTCAAGTCTCGGCCCTCACTCACTGTCATTGCAGCTCGCCTCAGCATGCGCACACGAGCCCCTCCCCTCGATCCATCTCAAATCAACACCGATCACGACGACACCGCAATCAGCACTGACGACTGTCCTTTCTCACTCATTCTCACCACCGTCGATTAAGTCAGGATGGAGCCAGAAAAATGTGCGCACTCCGACGTCGTGGATCTCACCTCATATTCGTGTTCCATATTTCGTCTGACAACATATCTTATCTTAGATAGTTCATTCCATTCAATAACTTGCAACGAAATTTATTAAAGTATTAGGCTACAAACCAAATTATAAAGAAAAAAGAAACTACTAAGTCGTAATTGGGGTCTATTGGGCTGAGGCAGCACGTTCAATTCGCCGCAGTTGGATTGCATTTGCCGTTGGGTTTCCCTCGCCATTGTTGAATTTGATTTGATAGGCGGTACCGTACCACCTAATCAATAAAGCGAGCGGTACACGTTATCGATTATGCGGACCACTCAATCGATAGCGATAGTGGTATTCGTTATCGATTGGGTGCGGGCGTATGGCGTTGATGGGCAGGAATTCGATTTCGTGGGTTTCGATTCGTCCTCCTTGTTTTCAATTCGCCGTTGTTGGCTGTCGTTGGCTCCCGTTCACCGTTGTTGACTTCTGTTCACTGTCATTAACTCCCGTTCGCTATCGTTGGCTCCCTCTCGCAATCGTTGGATTCGGTTCGCTGTCATTGGTTCCCGTTCCCTGTTGTTGGCTCCCGTTCGCCGTCGCTGGCTCGCTTTCTTCGTGCGTTGGCCCCTCGCGCCATTTCTGCCCTCTTGCCTGCGTTGGGTTAGATTTTCTGTCTTTGGGCAGACTTGTCGTCGTCGTCGTCGGGCCGTGTTGTCGTCATTAGGCACGCGTCATTGGGATTGGGTTCGTTGGGATTAGGTGGACTGCGGTTGGGGGTTTTCGTCTGGGTGAAATTTGTTACATCAGTGTCGGGTGTAAGGGAGTTAGAACGCACCATGTAGATCCACCATATTCCTCCTCCCCCATCCCCTGATCCTTCTGAACACGAACGAAACCTGTCCACATCCCTCAAAAGAGGGGAGGGCCCGGGCGTGCACGATTGATGCCACGGCCCACATCCCTCAGAAGAGGGGAGGGGCGGACAGGTAGGATGTTCAGTACCAGCCCACATCCCTCGGGAGAGGAAACGGGTGGCGTTGGTGTCTTGAGGCGGTGGTGGCGATTGATGAGCACAAGATCTACCGTGATCGAGGTTGATCTTGAATTCAAACTCCGATCTCCCCTCAAAGATTATGTTCGATGTATACATCTGTTGGCACGATAATAAAATAAAAAGTTGTATACTTTTAATACCATCCTAAGGATACCAGATACAAAATTTACAGGTTAATTATTCAAGTTTGAACGTGATATTCGAGAAACATACTAAAATGGCTATCAAAACGTGTTTCGCTGCCTCTCATCAGTTACATATTGAAACCTCTTTATTAAGTTGAAAAAATACTCGAATATCATTTTAATTGACTAAAAGATGAAAATTATTGCTATTTTCAATAATGATGGTATCAATAATGATGGTATCTCGAAATAAAAAGATTTGAAGTCTGGCCCCATGTCCGATCGTCATAGCGTGACACCTCGGTCACAACCATCCTCAGACCGTTCCTTCCACATTCCCCTACGTCCCCCCCACTGCATCGTCCTCTCAGACACGGCATGGTCTACAGGAAGATCAGTACAGACCTGAAGGAAGCAGCTCTCCGCCTCAAAGCTCGTGGAAGGGATAGCAACTATGAAATATCCTTGATCACTGGGTTCTCCACTCAAACCCTCTATCGTGCTCGTCGGCGCAAACTACTGACTGGAAGTGCTGCTCCTGCTCAACCTATTGGTCGCGGACGCCCAAGATCACTTATCAGACGTGATTGCGACTACCTTTTGCGTCTTGCTCGACACAAACCAACTCTTTTTCTTGATGAATATGCACAACGGCTTGAAAATTTCCGTGGACTGTCTGTTTGCCTGGCAACAATTCATCGGAGCCTCGAGCGTGCAGGGCTAAACATAAAACACATCCAGAAGATGGCTGCTGAGAGAGATCCGGTTCTTAGGGCTGCGTTTGTTCACCGAATTGGCGAATATCCGGCACACTACCTCATCTCAATTGATGAGGTTTCGAAGGACGATCGGACATATACACGATTGTGGGGTCGTGCTCCAGTTGGTCAACGAGCTGAGCAACATGCTCCATTCGTACGCAAGCGTAGGTATTCGATGATCACTTCTCTAGCGTTAGACGAAGGGATTATTGCTTCACGGGTTCTGGAAGGTTCGTTCACGCACGAAACGTTCCTAGAGTACCTGCATGATGATGTGGTGGGTCTGCATATGCTTCCTCTTTAACCCTATCTTACTATCGCCTTTAGCTCCCTCTTACAACACCGTTTCCGGGTCCCCAAAGCGTCCTGCTGCTTGATAATGCACGGATCCACCATTCTCAAGAGGTAAGTGACCTTATTGAGAGCTACGGTGTGTGATGTTTCAATATAACAGTATTAGATTGTTGAACACTTCTTTAGGGTGTAGGGTGGAATACCTGCCGCCATACTCACCCGACTATCAACCCGTTGAACAAGCTTTCTCGGTTATCAAGTCCTATCTTCGACGTTGTGGGCTATCATTTTATACGCCAGGGGCTCATTATTATGAATTATACCATGCATGTGAACAGATCACACCTGAGATGACATGGGGGTTCTTTCAGAAATCTGGATATGTATAAAGGAATGGTAGTCGCCATTTTACAACACTAGTACACTTTTTTCATAGCTATTGAACGTATAAAATGAAGAAACCTATGCAGCTGTAGCATTATGACTCCATCTAAGCTGAGCATCACGAACGGAAGCAAGTTCGCCAACTGATAATCCTCCTTCACCTCGGAGATCAGCGTCAGTAATAAGCCGAAGGGTATGCGGTCCCGCAATATGTATTGCAACTAGTTTGTACTTGATAGCGTTAGAGAGGTCATATGTATCACAGAAAGAGTCTAGTCTCATCGGCGGCAGCGGCGCTTGGCGCCGTGGAGCAAGGGTACTCGGGTATCATAATGCCGGACGTGATCCTGGTTAGTTAGTCCGGCCTGTGGCCGCGAAAAAAAAAAATGGAACCCCCCCAATTTTGGACAAATTCTGAGTTTTTTCAGCTTG
>Ga0307517_10008602_pt1 | contig 14619 bp, 20 predicted proteins | sample 23_EM_MG_FD_194515 | JGI IMG/M metagenome (GOLD analysis project Ga0307517, IMG submission 194515) | Populus trichocarpa ectomycorrhiza microbial communities from riparian zone in the Pacific Northwest, United States - 23_EM | ecosystem: Host-associated > Plants > Roots > Unclassified | place... | reverse complement strand
TTGGGAAGACGCTCATTGTCCGCACGCGTTAAGAAGGATGTAGTGCACGTAGACCGAAAATCAAGCGAGAAACCCAGATTACCAACCTGTTGAGGTCAATGCATGAACCGACTGATGTCGTGACGTCGGGATGCCGGACTCCGATACAACCAAAAGTCGGGGCCGCATCCCGTGGAAGACGTAGAACCCGAGTTACAGAGTGCATACTGAACCCGTAACCAGGTGCAGGATGTGGAGTGAAGAAATCACGATCGTTAATCCGTGAAGTGACGATTTTGGGAGGAACAGCTAACTACTGGACTCCGCAACAAAACTCGGGCCCGCCTGCTAACAAGAATCCCTCCCATCGCTCCGCTCACCATCCACCTCTAGCCGAATCGTTTCGGCCTCGCTCGTTTGTTCTCCAGGAGCGGTCGCAAACGCGAGGCTGACTGACGTCCACGTTGAAGCACCTCTCGGTATCGCAGCCCATCTGAGGTTCAGTATGATTCGACAACAGACAATGCTGTGCGCTGCTCGAAAGGGAGCAGCCATAAGCGAGTTAAACTGAAGCTGCACGGAAAGTGAGTGAGTGGTTATCGGGTTTTTTCCGGAAGGGTGTGGGAATCCCGCTTACCGGCCCCAACACCTGAACGAGAATCGCAGAGAAAGTCACAGCTGCACCCTACGGTTTAGCGTTGAAACTACCGCAAGTCGGGGGACGCCTTACCAAACAACACAAGGAAGAAGGCGATGTCTGACAGGCATGTCATTAATGCATTCTTGGTGAGAGAACGTCGGTAGACAGCTCACTGTCTCGGTATATCACCTTCAGTAGTGGGGTACCTGGGTAAACTAGTACGGAGGTTGAGTGTTATGATCAAGTACTTGAGGGGTGCCAGCGGACGTACGACCGCCGAGCGCGCTCCTGATGGTCAAAATGACGAAGACTGTAATCGGGATCAGTTGATACGCGGCAGCATGAACGGTGAAATCACAACCAAGTTCTAAAAGGAGGAACGACAACATTCTGAAAGGGAAAATGTTTGTCCCACCGCTCTGTACATAATAACACCCAATGAACAGGTTGATGGGTGGCGGTAAAACTGGCCGGATAGCATCAGTCAGGTGTATCGGCCATCCAAGCCCGAAAACTACTCGCAGAAGGTCATGCGGAGATTATTCCAGGTGATTATGATCCCGGTCACTGCCGCTGCCTACGCATACTGTGAGCCGCACGATCCCACGAGTTTGTCCTGGGTACGGACCGCATAAATGACGGATAGGGGGATGGTAACGAGCTTCGACCTGGAGTATATCGCGATGGTTCTCAACAGGAGGATGGCTGGAAAAAATTGAGGAATAAGTGACGACGACAGCAAGCGCTACACCCATGCCTGACATTCTGAGATAATGGTTCCGAAGTAGCTGTTCCCTGTGACCAAACCAATCAACGTTAGATATCGACGAACTCGGGGGAGCGTATTTCTCTTACAGACAATTATTTTATTGAGAGTAAGGCATGTCTGAGGTGTTTCCGTTGGTCAGCCTTCGGCCGCTATTCGCAATGTTGTACCAACATCAGGACTCATCGTGCCGTACGGAGCGGCGTATACTGTAAACGGCTGAATGCCACTCAGCACTCTCTCCATTCCAGTGATGGGCAAAGATAGATTCTGACTCACTAGCGACCATCATTGGGATATCAAGAAATGTTCCATACCGAGTTATGAGAAAGAGCACCTTAGGTATACCCCATTTGCTTTGCCAGATATGTTCGACTTCACGATCGAGGAGTATCATCCAGTCGTGTACCTAGTGGGTGGCTATCTGTAAGACCGAGTTCGGATACGAGTATATCACGTTATGTCTCCAAACACCGTAGAAGGGTCCGGTAGCCATGATTCGCACTGCCCGTGGCCGGACAGAGCAGTTGAGGCCTCCTGGGTATCTGTCTATATTCGTGTGCCCGCGGTGCGGCCCCACGAACGGCCACCCAACGATCACTTAAGGCGGGATGATCGTAGGCGGTTGAAGAACTAACTCCGACGCCACAAGTGCAACGAGACGAAGGGGCTTACCAAGAGTGTCAACATGGCAACTTGAGGGAGGGAGATTGTCGAGGAATGGATGAGGGCATTGGATGCAGGATCACAGATCGGGACTTACGACGGAGGTACTGTGGAATCAAGAGGAGTTTTAGTAGGCGTCGCAGGATTTCAGTTCGAGGCGTTGACGTGGATGGAAATATAGTGGGGGAGGCACACTCACGGTAACACCTTGCCACCGAGAAGCAACAACGACAGCCTCAGCATCCGTGATGTTCTCCATATGGTCGAGTCGCAGGAAACAGAAGAGTAAGGAGGGGGGTCTTATCCCGTTCCGCCCAAATGCTCAGACTTGATGTGTGCTGGAAAATACCTAGTTGGCACTGGGCGTGAAAACCTACTAGTAGTTCATCAGGAATGTTTCCAACATAAATGACCAATGGTTGGAGTCGCCATATCGCGCTCCGCATCACTATACATATCGTTAGGTGGCATCAGTCGGCGGCAGTGATGAATGAAGCTGGGCTTGAAGTTCGGAAGATTATTCGGTAGAGACGCGGGTCAGGGTGCTTTATCAATGGTTCAATTCCTCTGGGAAACGCCTTGACGAGTCGACGAACCGTTGCTTCCTGGCCACGGGTCGTCGGGCGGCTCGAGTGGGCAGCAGTAACGGTCTGCGGGTCATCTTCAAATCCGGGCGTGTTTTGGGGGATGGGAGGACGGCAAAGGAACGAAGGAGGCTGATCTGAGGTGGCGGAGTCGTGGCGTCGCTGTGCCAACGCCTACGGGTGCATCGATTCCGGCCCCGGCCCGGGACATGTTGAATCCCGCCACGTATTGAAGGGATCGAACACGGAGATAAGCCGAGAGATATCATTGCATGCAAACGGTCCCAGACTCGGGTATAGTCACTCAAGTTTTGCGGAAGGAGCTCATCGTCCGCACGCGTTGAGAAGGGTGTAGTGCGCTTGAGCGGGCTGGGCTTGAGGAGGTGAGGATTTCGTCGAGCAGTCCGGATCTGGGATCCCGTCGAAACCTCCCGATGGTCTCCTTTCAAAACGCGGCCACCTCCAAGTCCTGGCTTCCAGTTCACTCGCACCCCACAAGTACGTACCAACCCTGGCGACGGTTTTCCCAAATCCGCGTACGACGCGTGTCGCTCATCACTCGCTCTCCAGATTGGCTTATGACTCGATGCGCGTCAATAGACCCTTAAAAGTTCTCTGTGCTACAGCCGTGAGAGGCGAATTTGCATCTCCCCAACGCCGATGAATGTTCTATGGATAATCGTTCTCCCCTTGCGAGATTTGGCAAGGTATGTGGAGCAATGGGCGTATCATTTGATTGTTTGCTTCCAATGACATGAGAACCCGGCTAACCTCTGAAGCAGATCCAATGGCTGGCTCAAAAACGTCGCACGACCTGCCGCTGCGCCTGCTGGTCTGTCTCCGCCGCCCACCTTCCCAATCCTGCAGCTCGTCGTTTCGCTCTCGAGGGTGGGTGGATTAGAGTTGGGCTTTGAACACACCATTCATCGCTGCTTGGTACCGTGATCATCGGCGTTGGGGTGTATTCCTGGAAGCTCAGGCTGTGTCCGTTTCAACTTCTCCGGGCGGTCCCGATTAACCTCTCGCAGAGAAAACCTGGCCGATCGTCATTCTACGGAGCAAGTTGAGTGTCCGCAGACGCCTGTTTATCGAGGAGGCAATCCTCGATTCGAGTCTTTTTTCTCCGTCCTCACGTCGGGGTTTGTCGTCCCAGCATCCACCCCAACCGCCGATTTCTGGCTGGAAGATGTGCGAATATTTGCACCGGGGAGACAGCTTCTTGCAAGTTTCGGGACACGCATCACCAGGGACGATGAATAGACGGGCACGTTGACTGATCGCAGATTCCATCTAATGATCGATGCTTGCCCAAAAAGATAATCGGGGTGCCATTTTCTGTTATCTCTCCCTGCCTCCGGTCACAAACGTAGATCACCCCTCCCACCCCCCTCTCCCCCACCAGCGGAATCCTCCTGGGGGTCTGCCCTCACCTAGTGGTCAGCTCAATCGCTTTGACCCTTTACGATTTACACGCTCCTGTTTGATGACGAGGTGTGTCACGAGCCTCGAACACCCCCCCTATCGTTTTCTCACGCGTGGCCCCCAAGATTTATTACGTTTGGAAGGGTCGGAAGACTTGGAGTTCGTTCTTTTGTTTGTGCCAGGCGTACGCGAAGCTGACGAACGGACAGTTTTTTATTTATATATCCTGGTCCGTCCTCTGCCACGTTGCTTTTGGTTGATCCCTGAGACGATCAGGTGTGGTCGATAGAACCGCATGCTTCTCGTGTGATACCAGGTTTGGCAGATTTATTATATCGGCCTCCCGGACAACCCTGATGTCAGTTCAAATATCGAGTGTCTTTCTCCAACGCTAACGCCCTTCGTAGATTTTGTGAGAGATCCGGATGGTGTTTTCCTGCACACAAGTTTGGCGATTTGCGCTGATATCATATTCTTCAGACATACCGTCGGATCGACCATGCAATTTTTCGTCATCTTGTTTTTCTTGTTCTCTTCGGACGTTTTCGTTATGCTCAGGTGGATCACACTCCATGGTTGCCTAAAATCACCCGATTGACCATGATTAATCTCAGGGTATATGCCGTCAGCCTAGGAAACAAGTTCCTCGTGGTATACTTCGCTACGCTTGCAGTGTCAAGATTGGTGATGGGGATCCTGACGGCTTACATCACCTCCCCGACGGTTGTGACGAACATACAGTTCAAGTTGACCCCAAACGATATCGGCACCGCGTTCGGTATGTAATTCACGCACGCTCTCGTTCGCACAAAACTCCGGAATGTTCTACTCACGGAGAATTCACGTGTAGAAGTATCGGCGTTCCTCGTCATCGTTTGGTACTCATACCGTAACGTCCGTCGAAACGGCCCTCCCAAGTTGACAGGCATGCTTCGCGAGGTTGTCGCATCTGCCACGGTGTATTTCTTGGTTATGGTCGCCGCCCAGGTGTTTATCCAGCCATCTTTAATCTTATAAAGGTATTTTCTCCTTCTCTTCCCTCCCCGTCTCGTCGTGCTCACGCGCGATCGTTATAGGATCCACAACTTGCAGTTCTGTGAGTACGCGATCGATTTCACGGGTGACATCACTGTCCTGAGATACCGAACTCTTTCCTTCACGAAGCGCATACGGACTGTACGTTAACCTCCGCACCGATCCCTTTTCACCGGAAGCTGAATCATCTTTGCCCCCGCCCTCTCAGTCTCAACCCTATCCTGACCCTACGGTTTGCACTCTCACTGAGAAAGTGCGCGGATCCAGAGGGCGGGAAAAGGTGGGAACTAGCGCATTTCAACAGGCCCCGCTCTGCCGACACCTTTCCACCCGGTGTGTGGGCGTCAGTGGCCATTCGCGAGGCAGTTGAGATGGGTCCTGTTGGTCCCCCGCATGCGCGACTGCAAATATGCTAGCCATGACGTCCGGTATCCGGCGGATGTTCGGTTGAGGGCATGCGAGGGACATTTGTAGTTATTTAACGCTCGGCGTTTGGGGGCACCCAGAGGTCACAGCGCCGGTTGAAGGTTCTTTGTAAATTATAAGTCATATGTACAATAGATGTTAGCGGACTTGGGGCTAATCCTCTGGTCCCGATGGATGACCGGGTCCGACCGACTCTCAGTGTACGTCCAGGGGCGTGAACGTTGCCGAATGATTCACCGCACGTGTGGACACAGCTCACTCTGTTATTACAGACCCTTTAATTTCTTGAAGGGGTCCAGTCCTCTCAGTCGTCGGGGATTACATGCCATTTTCTTCATCGACACTTTACGGAGCAAAGTGCTGGTCGTTTCGCCGGCTATACAAAGAGGGGTGATAAGTCTCGCGTGAACGCTAATACATGTTAATAGATCAATAAACTTGCAATTTACGTTGTTGAGGATGTCCTGAGCTCGGAATGCTGCCTGATGACAAAATCGACTTCGGAGGGGGCCAAAATAGAGTCGGTACCAAGGAGGTAAGGATCACAACCGGCGACGGAGGCCGCGGTCATAGAGGTTCCAGAAACCAGATTGCATCCGCCATTGCTCCAGGTAGAGGTAATATTTGATCTTAACAGGATGGACCAGACGGTCTTGAGAATCTCAATATGAATCCTTCATGTGCCAGGAGCCCAAGTATCGAAGACACCGCCGTGGTTAAAACAAAAGGCCTCGTGACCGTCAATAGCAGAGGCACCGGCAGTGATGACGAAGGGGGAATTGGTGGGGGAGACGTTGGGAACTCTGTCATCGGTGTTACCAGTAGCGGTGACGGTGGCAACTGAACTCACCGGAGGAGACAAGGTTGGCGACGGTGGTGTTGATGGAATCAAGACAATCACCGACTCATACCAAAGGAAGCGATAGCAGAAGCGCGACCACTACTGCCAGCAACATCGGTGACCCGGTCACTTGAAGTCCAGAAATGCTGCCGGGAACGCGACTATCGATCCAGACGTAGCCCACATATCAGCCCCAGGTACCAGTCCAATCTTAAAATGGTGAATAAGATGCGCGTCCGTCGTCACTCAGGACCTTGGTGGCACCACTCCGGGTCATGTTTCGCACACGACCGCCACGACACTCACAACGGATCTGAAGAGGTAGCGATTCCATTACAGTGGGTGCCGCGCCATGCGGACAAGTTTGATCGACAATATTCCTGGAACCTACTTTCGACGACGGTGAAACGGGATTCACCCCCTGATCACCTCCATCAGGTTCACTCCCCCTCCCAGAGGGCCACCCTCCAAAAGTGGTGACCAGAGGTGGAATTCACCCCCATGAGTTCTCACAGTAGCCATTTGCATTTTTAAGTGACCTCACACCTGACCTACAGTAAATCACCCATTGAAAGGCGTCACATTGGCAAACTAAATTTTCAATAATCACTGGTATACCATTACATGAGAAACCAAAACAAATATCACACAGGAGGCAGAACAGAAAAAACAAGATATTGGTGGAAGCAAGAGAACAATGAGAAAGAGAAGGGTGCATCTAGCCAGTGTGGGAGATAATGTCCTCAAGATGCAAGGCTCAGAACAACAAGGCATATAGCAATCAAGAAAGGAGTTTTCATCCAGATGTAGGGTTAGGTTGGAGGAGGATATAGCTGACCAGTTTTGAGAAAGTGTCTACTGCCATTAGGTCCTCAAGCTGAAAAAAAAAACAGTGAATAGAGATACATAACAGGACACTCTTAAAGACCCACCATTACTCATTGCCTCTTCAATCTGTTGGAGAAGCTTTCCACAGGCCTCTATGTGCCTGGTTGCCCCAGTCTTCTCATATAGGCTGGCAGCTTGTAGAGCTTCAGACCTTGCCTCTTCAAACCTCTCTTGCTTATACCAAAGCTTGGCCTGCAGCTGTGTTGCACGACCCAGATGGTATGTGTTATTGGCCATATGTGACTTTGCATGTTTGATGTGGACATATGCATCATCAAACCTCCTGAGAACAGAAAGCAGCTCTGCCATGCTGTAATGGGTCCAAAAAAGTTGCTCCTGCCAGTTGAAAGAGGATGCAATCCCTATGGCTGTCTCTAAATGGCTGATGGCCTTCTCATCCTCCCCCTTGGAGTGATATATATTGCCAAGGACACGGTGACATTCACAGACCACAAACTGATCACTTTGGCCTAGGTGAAGACCAATAGCACGGGATGCAGCTTCTTCTGCAGCACCAACCTGCCTATTCTCCAACAGCAACCAAGCAAGACTACTCAAAACACCTCCCTGACTTTTTGTATCATTGAATTGTTCATAAATTTTCAGAGCTTCTCTTGCTTGCTGTATTCCTTCTGCACGGTGGCCCAGTAGACGATTTGCTGTGGATAGGAGCCTCAACACCTGAGCAACTTGAGGCCAGTCCCTCTGCTTTTTCCCAAGCTCTAAGGCATAATTGAGGAGGCGCCTGAGTTCCACAGGGTTTCCAACCGAGTAAGACAACCGTCCAAGTTGGTACAAACATTCTGGCTTAGAAGGATGGTCATCTGGAAGCCCTTCAATCTTTGGTCCCAGTGAGACAAGCCGTCTTTTATGCTGATAGAGGTGCTGTATGAAGTGTGCACAAGTTTTCCAGACATTGGATGAGCTCATGTCAATTGTTGTAAAGACATTAAGCAGGTGCTCAGCATTTACATCCTCTAATGTGATCCATTGTGTTTCTTTGAACCCAGGTTTAGCAGGATCAACCTCAACTAACAACCGGCTGAAGTAGCAGTCCTTAGTTGCAATGAGTAGTGGAGCCAGCAATGGATTTTTGGGACAAATATAGTCCTTGAGTGGCGCCAACATTGTCACAAATCCACCACTCTGATAGGTGAGGGAGAGAATGCAGAACTTGTCAAGGATGTCTCTTCTGTTGGGGATGGTGGGGAATAACCAGTCAAGGTTGTTCTCATCAATCCCTTGAGGAAAGAAGGCAACCACCTCAAGGAGTGGCCGGGCATTGGGGCCAAGCTCCTGGAACATGGGGGAGGCAAGTGAAAGTTCTATGGTAGTAGCAAGGCTCTTGTTGTGCTGCAAATGGAGCATGCCTGTCCTCTGCTTCTCCCATTCTTTGGTCAACCGATTGGTGTTCCATCTGTTGTTCTGGGCAACAGTAGCAAGTAGGGTGATGGAGAGTGGATGAAAGTCAAGTTGTTCCAGGACACTGTGGGCCAGATTGGATGGGTCACCATACTTGTAGATGTGATAGAAGGTGTTGTGTGCTGCCTCCACTGACAGTGTTGGGATATCAAGCAGCTCACAGCCAGGAGGGAGAACAGAGATACGGGAGGTAATGCAAAGGCAGATGTTGTTGTATTGACTCAGCTCCTCTACCACAGTATTAATCTCCTCTGCAGTTGTTCCTTGCAGACCAAGAATGGATTCCGCATTGTCAAGGACTATGAATATCTTCTTTGAGGAGAGGAATGGTCGCAGAGGGGTCAGGTCCTCAGGGTTTTCAATGCCTGCACCAATGACCTTGGAGAGTTGGCGGAGGAAATGGGTACATGATGCGGGGAACTTGTCACATCGGATGAACCGACGATGACCGCCAAACCGCTGCTCGACACGACTATCGTGGAGGACGGTGAGAGCAATGGATGTTTTGCCAATCCCGCCTGCGCCGATCAGAGCGATGGGCCTCATGTCTTGTGCGAGACTAACAATCTTCTCGATCAGCTCGTCGCGTCCGAAGAAGTCCCTCGGTGACGGCGGTGGCAATTCCCCAGGTATACTAGACAAAAATGTAAGGTTCTGGATTCATCTGCAGTTGAGATAGCTGACCTGGCTTGAGTCTAGGAAAGGCGACCGGTTATTCGTTTGTTTGGTGGAACGGGTACGAATGTGACTCACCGACTGATGTGGATTGTCAGCCTTGCTTTGAACTATGGTACGATGCATTTCGGAAACCATAATGTTGGTGTTTATCCCGAGTTCGGTCTACAAGCGAACGATTGGCAATAGCTATGTAGAAATAATATGGAACACACATTGAGGGCGTGATTCCGATGCATTTCAGAAACCGCGGTGTGGGTGTTTATCGCGAGTTCCGTCTACCAAGCGAATGGTCAGCGATAACCACGCGGAAATGATAAGGAACGCACGTTGAAGACATGGAGGATCCTGTTGAGGTCTAACTTCCATGCCGCAATTTTCTCCTTGTTGTACTTCGCGTGGAAAAGTTGAGACACCACATTCCGCTCGCTCTGTTTCATGGCCTTCCTTTGTATTTCTGCAACCGTCCTGCCATCGAAAGCATTGAGCGGGCGAATTCCAAGCAGGGATAGCTTGTTAACTCACGTCGTCAATCGATTTATCGCATCGCACACAGACTGGCTGAGCTCGTCCAGCTTCTTATCCTTCATCCCCCGGTCAAGCGCTTCGCAGATCCCAGCGCAGTGCAACCCGATCTCAACGAACTCCAGTTCGTTAGCAATTGAGTCCTGGGCACTTGTGAGTTTGGAGCTCATCACTGTGGAACAGGACGAAAGATACCCTGATCATCGCGAGAAGCGCACTGACGGAACCAAAGGCGGCCTTGGCAGGTGTAACGCTTGCGATCTCCTTCATGAGATTCAAGGCTTCTACGGCGGCGTTCAACGCCGAGATTGCGCCTTCTCGGTCTTTCGGTTGTTGGGTCTTCGTATCCATGGTCGAAACTCGAGGCAGCCGCGAGACGACGGTGCGGTGTGAAGGCTGTACGGAAGAACCCGAATCGTGACAGATTAACGGCCATCTCCCCGTGGATTGGCGCTTGAGCCATCCAATCGTCTTACAGCATTCAGCTCCGACAAGATACCACGGTAGCGACGAGGTCTGAGTGTGCGCGCATTGGTGGTTGTGAATAATCGCACGCTTCTCATTTACACGCCTACGTCTCCGCCTCAGCCTCCGAGTAGCCGACGCAACCCACCCGGTCTGAATCAGTCAGCGAAGAATTGTAGGGTGCGGCTAACGTAGGGTACGACTAACTTAATACATTCTTCCGCCACAACGAAGAATGGTATGAAGAGCTCTTCGGTCTTTCCATGAAGCTCGAAGCCAGGCCGCTCGGAGTCCCTCCCCATTACAAATCAACCCCCCGCAGAACCCCAAAATCTCTCCACACCCGACACAAACGTGGCGGAGGAGCTGGAGGGGCGCAGGTTGGAATTGCAATGAGTTTACAGGACCCGGTTGATCTTGTAAGTGAGGCGATTGGAGGTGAGGGAGCGGGGGATTCTGTGAATAGGCGAGTGAGGGGGAGAAGGAGGTCAGGAAGGTGCAGTGCCGTTGGTGAGGGTAGACAAATGGCTCAACGGGGTTGCACGACATTTGGATGAACGTACGGGTGCACGATCGATGAATAATGATGCATAAACACCAAACGTTCAACGACTGGAAAGGGTGACACGAGTGAACCCCCAACGGATGTTCCGGGGTCACATACCCGAGGGCGGGTGTGTGAGTCGTGACTACGCCAACGAGGTCCGTTCGCTTAAGCACAACACAGGGAGGAATGGAGGGATAATTGACGTACCGCTTACATAGCCTACTAGCCAGGAATAAGACAGTACTAACAGCGTCTCCCGAGGCCCCGACCCTTGCGAGAGGCCCACCTGTAACCACCTGTAACCACACGTACCCACCCATTCTCAAAGCCGCACACGGTCACCGGACGAAAAAACGTCGGTACAAACGGCCACAGCGGGCAGATACGCTCCAATTTATTGCCAACTTTCGCTCATGCGTAGACCTAGGAAACCAACAAATTCAATAACAATCACTGAAGGAACCGGATCGAAGGGGACGGGGAGGCTGAAGTACTGACCATATACGATGTTGCAGCTGGCGATACACTCCAATCCGTGTATACCGCCCAGAATGCAAGGGAGGCGGCGGAGATCAACACCTTTGGTACTGCTTCGTGGTCTATGACCATATTTCCTTCGACTTAACCAATAGCCTCGAGGAGAGAGAAACCACCCATATCGACGATACGAGCTCCTAAGCAAGGCCGAGATGGATTCCACCCTCTTTTCAACCCCGACGACGGTAGTCCTGGCATGCATCCCCAGGCGAGAGTGAACACTCGGTGAAGGTTCAACATCAGGTTTTTGGCCCTAGCGAAGTCCTAAGAATCCCACCACCGAGATTCAGTGGCCGGTATTAATGAAATTTGAATGCAGGACGTACGGGGCGGGTCTTGTCTCCCATGCAGCTCAACTAAGATGCGACGCGCGAAGAGCCGTCTTCTCCGACGAAAAATCCCATTCACGAGCTCACCAGCATCGGAGAGTCCCCACACCCCTGCCACGGCCAGGATCCGTTTTCCGAGCTGAGGGCAGTCTTTGGTCGTCTTGGGACGGGACGTAAACCTGTAGCATAGCATACAACACATTTAGTCGTAAGGAGTAGGATTGAATGGTAGTACCGCACCAGAGCACCAATAATTCTTCGCGGACCAAATGGTAAACTTTCGAATTCGGAGGGGGACGATCTTTCACACCAGCACACACCACACATTACATCCGTAAGCTCCGAAGGGCAAGTGAATGAATGAGGGCGGATTGAACACACAACCTCCGCCAGTGGCCAGCCTCGCGATCCCAACCGGAGATCCCAAACGTCGACAGAGGACGTGGTCGTGCGCTCGAAGAAAGATCAGGGGAACTCAAGCATCCGTCGTCCGGTATCCACCCCCCCTGCAGAACGGCAGACGCAGGAATCCGATCCCCGCGACCCAGCCCCACCTTACTCACAACCCATTCCCCTGAGAACGCCCAAAACGAAGGCCATAGCACTCCACTCCCGCCGTTCGAAAAACGTGCTACCCATTCCGGCATTCCAAAATGAACGTGGTGGACGAACGTTCACTCGGACTGAATTCCACTCACCCATCGCAGAGAATCCAGGGTCGATTCCACAAAGAAAGAAAGAAAGAAAAAGGAAAAGAGTCGCCATGCATTGAATTCGACCACAAGAACTGAACACCCGGAGAGTCCACGCGGCACGCCGTGCATCACCGCAGGACGACACACCCGCGCGGCCCAATCCCAGTACCGCTCCCCACCACCAAGTGGCGTCAATCCAACCCACCATTTGACCAAACAGTACCGAGCCCACTTCACGCGCGTGCGCGTTTCCTCGATCTAAAGGTCCGACGTTCCGTGGACTGAACCACAACATCACAACCGGTCCTTACCAAATGCCCAAGAAGAACCCGGTAAAGACGAAAATAGACACTCCACCGTCGACAGGCAAGAGCGCGCCCTAAAGCCCGGCCAACGTGCATCTGTCCCACGTAACGAGGAGAGAACTGAAGCCACACAACTCAGTCGCTCCAATCCAATGGACCCTAGACTCGCCCTGGTCCAGAATCTCGTCAGGACGTAACTTGTCCAAGGTTAGCCCGTACCGGGGGACACATGAATGATGATGGTAAAGGACGCACGTGTTTCCACCTCTCGCAGGGAAGCGTTCGATTGTATCGCTATACACTATGAATCACCGGAGGTCCAGCCGTTACCCCAGCCATTCATACGCCAGCCTGTACGTCGATTCGACCTGTTCAAGTTGACTCGGAGAAGGATTCCCACGTTTGCAACCCCCACCCAAGTTCACGATCAGCGACACAAGGTCACCTGGTGGGGTTTGCGGAAGAGCCGACAACATGTGACTCAAGTCGAACCCAATGACGGTCCCCTTGACGACGCCGACAACGACCAAACACGCCGGTCATATACAAGATACATTATACAAACGTTCAATTGAAATCGTACTCTACCGTCCCCTATCGTTCGGGGGGCAAGAGAGCTATATATGCACAAAATACAAGTTGAGAGGACATTGCAACAGGGTATAACAAAAATCTGTATGCAGGAGAGGGGAGGGGGAGAGGGGGGTCATGTGACAGAGGTGCGTAATAATCTTCAGAAAGAGAGGAGAGCGAGAGGGCAGATGGATGTGAGGGGAATGTACAAATCAGGGAACGAGAAACCAGACTTCTCCACCCGATTGTGGTATCTCGAAAGGAAAATATACCCGAAATAAGGGGGCGAGCGTATATCGAAAGCATCAGGACGAGAGTTCAATGTGCAAACAGGGAGGGGGACGTGTAAATTGCGAGCGTGCGGAACGGAAAAAATGAAGGAGCGAGGTTGGGCGAAGAGCCAAGATGGAGGGGGTGAGAGCATGGACCTCCAAAGCGGATATGTACGCGGTCCAGACGGTCTAAAATTACGCGAACTATAATGAAATAGACAGCTGTAAATTGATCTGTGCAGGGAGAGAAAAGGGGTGGGGGAGGAGCACGCCCGCATCCAAGGGAATGGAGAGCGGAGTCCTCAGTCATCTTGAGCGTTTTTCGTGTCGATCGTCGTGATGTAACAGAATGATGGACAGAGAGATTAGGGGGTGGGACGTGGGCTCCGCATTCTAGGGAGGCCCGATATTAAGGAGAGGAAGATAGAGAGGAACGACCGGCGGACCAAAGGGCGGGGAGCGAGTGTGGCTTGAATGGGAGATAGAATGAAATCGATATGGTCCAGTCACGACGGTCATCCCAGATTACCGCGGTGATAGCGAGGACGGCGAAACCGAAAGAGATGCCGCCTATACAAAGTCTGTAGCAAAAAACCTCGATCAGCTCGCAGCCCAAGACGAAACGCGAAGACAATACGTCTTCTCGTCGGAAATCAACCATACCTTCTTCCTGTACACGCGCACCGAGTGCACCCACGCATCTCTCGAAACCAAGGAGGGAGAACAACACCCCAAAAAGTAGACGCAACCACCGTCAACGAGGGGGGAGAGGGGGGAGAATCAGAGCGCCGAAGTTGTCAGAGTCGAATAATCTGAGAACCTCAGAGAATCCGAGAGCAGTTTCGTGTTCGCATTCCCGATATGAATGGTCCCACCGGCCCTATCGCTCTTTTCCAGCAAGTCCTCCCACCTCTCCGCCTTCTCCTCCTCCGTCCACGCTCCCCTATTCCTACTCCCCTCCCCCTCCCCCATCTCCCTAAATTTCAACGTTGACCTTGAATGGATCGACGACGACGAAGGCTTGAGG
>Ga0307517_10008601_pt1 | contig 14620 bp, 9 predicted proteins | sample 23_EM_MG_FD_194515 | JGI IMG/M metagenome (GOLD analysis project Ga0307517, IMG submission 194515) | Populus trichocarpa ectomycorrhiza microbial communities from riparian zone in the Pacific Northwest, United States - 23_EM | ecosystem: Host-associated > Plants > Roots > Unclassified | place... | reverse complement strand
CTTAGGTAGGGCGTATTTGGGGTGCTGATACCTTTCCTTTACGCAACCAGTCCCCGTGCCCGATCTCTGAGACCAGTTAGGGTTCCTAGTGACCAAAATACTAGGTGGCGACTCCCACACCATTTTTCACTGCTAAGAGACAAATAATTCCTTGTCTCCCCATATTGACCACACATATACACTCCCATCACACATTCGATGGTGGACGATCGCCGCGACGTCGCGCACGTGCGACAAGTATAATGACTCTATTGCCCTTACCATCCAAATATTTTAGCATTGACTTCAGGGGCTTTGTACTAATTTCATAGTAGTTTTTTTTATTATTATTATTTAGTCCTAAGAGCATTTTATTATTTTTAAAAATAAAATAAAATAAGGAAAAATATATTGACGCGTGTCGCCTTTGAGCGACGCGTTTGACTAAATCTGGTGGTCTTAGTCGTGATTCTGCTTTATTATTTGATTTGTCTCAGTGTCTTTTTCCTTCCTGGCTAGAGCATGTATGGTGGTTTGGTCCAGTTTGGCGTATATTTGCTTCTTCTTTTTTCCCTTTTTTTCTCTCTTCTTTACCTCGATTCCTGCACAATTCCTTGAAAAAATCACATCAGCCCTTCAATTTTTTCCCCTTCAAATTTAGTCCCGCTTCTCTTAATTACAAGTTTTAAATTTGAAAAACTTATTTTAATTTGAAAAGTATTTCAAATTTTATCATTCTTTATTTATTTATTTTATCTTTTAGATTTGGTTCCTATTCTCTTTATTGCTATTTTTTTTATTTTAAGTGATTTATAAAATAGATTTATTTTTATGATTTCATCCTCCAATTTTTTTTTATATCAAATTTGATCATTATTCTTTTAATTGCTAATTTTATGCTATGACGAGATTTTTAGATTGATTTTTGTTTTCAATTTTATCCTTTAATATTAAATTGGTTAGGAATTGACATTCTTCATTAAGCTCAGATACGAGGTTTCATGGGTTATAATTTTAGAATATTCACTCAAATTTATGAGATTCAACTAGGATTTCATTGTTTTTCATGTTGTTAAATCAGGGCTACTTTATTCTATTAAATTAACCGAACTTATCTTTTACTTCTATCATGTTATTTTGAAATATTATCCTAGCTTCACCTTAACATTTTTCTTCTTCTTAGAATTTGTCCCAACCCACATTGTTATGTCAATAGTAGATGTAGTTTTACTAGAGTGACCTTTTTAATTTATCCTTTTTTTAATTATATGTGTTTATTCTCTTTCAGCCTTTAATATATGATCCATTATAATTAGACTATCTAATTTGTTTTATTATGGGTTTCATAATTTCATCACTATCTAATATCTAATATCATGGGTTTCGCAGGTTAACCATAATTGGCCCGGGTCAACCTGATGTGTCGAGGTGTCAATATTTTTTTTGAAAAATATTTTGTCCAACGTGTCACCAATTAAGTATTTTAAAAGTGTTTCAGCCAACATGTATTGAATTTCTTACTTCCTAATATTTTTATAATTTTTAAAATGTTAAGAAAAAATTTGGCAACTACTTAATGCAGGTCAAGAAACTAGTATTTCCTAAAGTTTGTTGGTGTTGTTTAGTAGTGGAACCAAATAAGGTAATATTGGTGGAACCTTAGGGCATTGATTACAACCATTTTATTTGTACCAAGAGATGAGAAATAAAACCTTAAGGATAGAGAAATGATCCTTGAAAACAAATTATCATCATCGAAATCAAATTCTAAATAATTCAACAAGTAAATGCTACTAAATAATCTAGTTTAAATTTATGCAATGTCATTCAAGCATGATTTTTTTATTACTGCGATCCTATGTGTATAGTATACATGATGCAAATGGAAGCACAAATAAAGAAAAACAGCAAGCAATTAGAAAGATAAGGTTTTGACCAAATAAGGTTTCCACATCAAGAACCTTGACTTGTAGTTTTATTTTAAAATATAATTCTAATATATTCTGTCTCTATAAGAGGTGTATTAAGAATTCAACCTCTAAAAGGTAAAAAAAATAATCAAAATCCTTATAAAAAAGAGAAAAAAAATCCGAAATTAATATAAAATCTGAAAAAATTAAGGGAAAATAACAAAATTATCTCAAACAACATTTTCATGGCCTAATTTGAGGGTCTTTTGAAACTTGGCTAGTTACATCAAGCTAAGTCTCTTATAAAACTAGGCATACAAAATAATCTGATAAAATTCGAGTCTGATCCAACAGTCAAATTAAAAGTTATAGTCTTTTTATATTAAACAATTAATCTGGAATGATCAGGCTTCTTTTTAGGTTTAATTCTATCCCACATGTCCATAAAAGAGTTTGCTAAGTTGTTTTTGCATAATCCATTGATAAAAAATCCTCATCAAACTATTTAGAATCTTAAAAAATTTCAAACCCATCTACATCAATTTATATGCTTTACCTTGTAGTTGAACTAAATAAACAATTAATCTAAATTAATATTAAGATTTTTATTCAGATCACTAAGAAAATTTTTATAACACTAATAGCGATAGAGGGACAAGTCGAATGTCAATTTAGGGCATAAAAGGTAGTGATCCACCAGGAAATCATGTTTCAAGGCCTGGTTCATAAATAACATCTACAACCCTTTCTTTTCTTTTGTTGCCTGGTTAACTCATTGCCCCGGTATGTTTGGTATTGTGGTAGCTTTTGTGGTTGTGGTTTGAAAATAATTGTTTTATAAAAGTACTTTTGGTTGAGGTTGGTTTGGTATTTATATATGTTTGGTTAAAACTGTGGTTGAAATTGAAATTGAATAAAAAGTAGTTTAATGTGTTTGGTTAAAAATATTTTTCAAATTGATGTTATAAAATAACTAAAAAAGATATATATTAATATTGATGTTTTTAATTTAAATATTGTAGATTTAACTACTACTATTATATTATTAAATAAATAATACTTTATATCAAATATTTTGTATTATTCCATTAACCTATTTACAATTCCATCACGTCCAAAATTAGGACTATAGTTTCCATGGTTTTTTGAGCGTGCAACAAAATCAGGTAAAATATCATCAGAAACAAAATTGGAATTGCGATCAAAATATACAAATGCTACGTCATCATGCGATCTCCTTCTAATTTATGTAATGTCATTGAATAATATTAAACACTAGTTTTCCGAGTAAAATACAATTAAAAAAATTAGATTTTTTTTTACAAGGTCGGACGCGGTCCAATACATTTAAGTTTGGGCCGGACCCGATTCGGCCATGAACAGTGTAGAACATCTCCACTTCACTCTGCAATGTTACTATACAGAGTGAATTAATTCATTCTGCAAAGACGCGGCACAAGGGAGAAGCAGATTCATGCTGCTTTCGGGTAACCTGCGGCCGAAATGTAAATTATACTAGGTCCCACACACAGTAATTAACATTTTATATTTTACTAAATGTTTTGTTTATGTGATTTGCTCCAAAAACAAAAGCAATCACAGAAACAAACACTCTCAAAATGATTCAACATAAGTTAAGAGTTTTTTTAAATGTAAGGTGGGTGAATGCAACACCATCCTGCTTCACAAAACCAATCCTGTTTCACCCATTTTATTATAGAATTAAACTTTCAGCACCATTTCACCCTATCTTTTGTCGTATGTGTTATACATAAAAATTGATTAAGAAATGATAAAGTCTGGGAGAGGAAGAATGGACCAAACTTGATTATGAATCAAACTTGGTAGAAGTCTAGACTTATATAATATTGGGCTATTTCATATTTGTATGGATCAAAGGTTACGTGAGAGGTTCAATTGTGGTGAAGATATATAAAATGTGAGCAGCAATCGATGTGAATAATTAGAAGATAAAAAAAAAGTTTATATGATGCAAGATTCTTAAATTTTAAAAAATGATGAATGTAATCTTGAGGGGTGTAACTCAACCAGTCAGGCTCTAAGTTTGTTCCCTAGAGATCACCGACTCAAGTCTCACAAATCTCAGTGTCACTGGAGGTTTACATGGTCGTTAACTTCAGAACTCGTGGGATTAGTCAAGGTACGCGCAAACTAACTCGGACACCCATATTAATAATAATAATAAAAAAAAAGAGGATGAATGTACGTAATTTGAAGAAAAAAAGGAATCTACATGTTAATTGTAGGCCTATACTAGTAAGTTATAATAAAAAAGATGAACCAGTGGACTTGTAACCAGCAGCCAATTATTTCCATAACCACCAAAAAATCAAAAAAAAAACTAGAACATATATATTTTTTCTATCAAGAACTTTCATTGCATGGTGGTACTCAAATCAGGAATAACTCCATGATTATAAAAAAAAAAAATTGCAAAAAATTTTCTTGTTCTTGAATTTTATTAATCTCTTATTGTCAATACTTAAGTGTTAAAATTTCAGATTGATTATATTTCTTGAATTATTAGTTAAAGTGTAAAACTTCATCAAGTGATTATTTTTTAGTGTTACTTTAAAATTTAAATCCTTTTAATTAAGGCAGGTACAAAAGAATCCCAAACAGTATGCCAAATCCTTGTTATATTTTTGTTCATTATAAATGATGGTTCCACCGTTAGGTTTCGCCCTTCTTCTGAGAAGCAAGAGCCTCTCCTGGCTGCACTGTGCCACTGATTCTATAAAGTTTGTGCTTGTGTCCTTCAGATTTCTTAACACCCTGGAGGCTGGAGCTGCAAAAAGTTCGAAGACTAGCTTACCTTGAGGGATTACATATTAACTCTTCTATGCATCATCGTGTTACCTTGAGAAGTATTTGTAAGGTAGGTTCAACTTGTGCTTTCTTCCACTTGCTAGAATCTGAATCATCTCTGTAACCTGGAGGAGATATCGACCACCCAGTTCACTATCCCCTGCAAATAAAGGAAACCACTAGTCAGCCTGAGGTCACTGTCGCTATCCAGCAGCTTTGGAAAATTTAGCTATCATTACTGTCCCCTAATATATCAATTTTGTCCCATGCAATAAGGTGCGTACTATATTATTTTCAATTTTGTCATTTAAATAATGCTATCATTGCTATACATGACAAAATTGTTATGATTAGTTGCAATGATGATAAGAAGAGAATGAAGGGAATATTTAACAATTATTGTGTACAAGTGCAAAACACAAAAAATCAATATTTAAATGACAAAGGTAGCTAGAAGAAAGTAAGAAAACCTCGGACGAAATTAAACTGCCATCAGGAACCAAACCCAATGAAAATGCATTTTAGTGATGATTTTTTGTAGTGCTTAGTCGGGGAAAATGTAGCATATATACTAAATTCTTAAACCCAATGAAAATGCATTTCATAGTAGTTAATTCAAAATGATATTTTTTTTTAATATTAAAAGGATGATCTATTAGATTGACTTAGCTTTGTGACCAAACCTGCAACTCTGATCATGTATTCTACTGGATTTAACAACTTTATGCTTTTTAAACTATTTCTTACATAATAATATGATAATAAAAATAGACGCTTGAAAAATTAAGTACCAATCAAATATCGGGATATTTGTTTGAGACTGCGATAACTTTATAAAAAAAAAAAGGAAACAAATTATAAAGATCAATCCAAAATCAAGCAAACATTGAAGGATGGAATTAAAAAAAAAAAAACCTACAAAGGATTCAATGAAAGAGAAAGATTGGAAGATGGATTTTTTTTAAAAATGAACTATTTAACATTGTTATTAAACCTCACCCAGCGGGTCAACCTTGAAACCTCATGACCCAATTCATTGTCTAGCCCGAGTTTAAAATCAACTCGCATTGGAATTGCCCCTACATGACCCAACTAACTTGATGAATGTAAAGACAACCCGAATGATTGGTAAAAATGTGGTTTGGCTTAAAAAACAAGATGACATGATTCTTTTTTTTTTTATTGAGAGAGTGACATATTAGATCAACCCGAGCTCGACAATTTAACTCGATAAACTCATAAATCGTATCATGGACTCCACTAGGTTTAGATTTTTTTAAAAAAAATAATGTTTTTATTTAATGATATGATAACAAAAATAGACACTTGTAAAATTAAGCAACAAATAAATACCATACCTTTTGTTTGAGACTATGATAAGCTTATAAAAACAAACTGAAATAAATTATGATGAATAATTCAAAATCAATAAAATATTAAAAAATAAAATTAGAAGAATAAAAAAAATAGAAGATAATATTTCAAAATAAAAGAAAAAGGGAAAAAAATGGAGCACCTTTTTCACTTTTTATATAAGAATAATTAAAGAGGTGGGAAAAGCCTCGGTTCTTAAATCAAAAGGCATTCAATCGGAATAAGAAAAAAATAGAAGAAAAAATTAAAAAGAAAAGGAAAGAATAAATTAAAAGTCAGTTTAGAAGCTCAATGAAAGTAGAAATTGAAAAATATCATGGAGACTATTTGATAGTCTCTATTTGGTTAACCAAACTTATAATCTAGATAAATGATAAATACTTTGATCATATACTCCATTGAGTTTAACATTACATTTGGTTAACAAAATAGATTCTACTTTTTGCATTGGGCTCCACATATAATTATGTTTCAAATTTTAATTTTATTGAAACTAAAATAACATGTTTTTTATTTACAAAGACCTGTTTTTTATTTATTTTGCATACAAATATACATCCCGCAGTAGTTTTAATAAAAAAAACATGTCCTTTTAAACCTACTTTTTGTATAAATAGCACCTAATAGTATTTTTCTTAAAACTATTTTTTTAAATTGCAAACACAAAAAGTTATCATAATCATAGTTATGAAACTTGACCCGACCTGAGCAACTTAGGTCCTTGGTTGAGTTTCAATTCACAAAAACTCAGGCTTACAATTGGCCCAATCAAACCAGGGTGACCCGCCAAGTCAACCTGAAACCTGGGTGATTTATTGTAACCCGGATGAGACCCGTTTTTTTTTTTCATCTTTTTAATAAGTCCAAAAAATATAAAATTAATTTATGAATACTTAGGCTCACATATTGTTTTATAGTTTATATCCACATGAATTATTTCTTAATTTTTCATTGTAAGATGACAATATATAGCCCGCATCCACATGAATTGACTCTTAAGATTTTGATATGAGATAAATATTTTACACTTCAAATTTTTGTTTTTATAATCTATATCTACACACATTATTTCAAAAACAATTAATGTTAGATATTAAAACCTCAAATGAGCCTGTTTGAGAGTGTGGTTGCGGTTGTTTTTCAAAGTGTTTTTCATTCCGAAATGCATCAAAATGAAGTTTTTTTTTATTTTTTAAAAATTATTTTTGAGATTAGCATATCAAAACGATCCAAAACATACAAAAAAATTGATTTTTTAGCCAAAAAAAAAATTAATTTTTTGGAAACGAATTGGCCCGCATTTCCAAACGCTCTCTAAAAGGAATTCGCTAATTGTTTTTCTTTTACATAGTATGCAACTTACCAACCATTAGTTTTTTTTTGTGCTAAGAAATAGATTGATTTTTTTTTTTAAGATTGAGAAAAAAAAATAAACATGTGGGGGAAGTCAAAGATTTTATGCATAATGAACAAAAAAACTCTTAAAATATATAAATTACAAAACATATTTGACAATATATTTTTTTAAATAATATTAAGATAACAACACATTGTATCGATCTAGGTCAATAATGGTTAAGTTGTGAAACCCGGGATATGAGGTGTGAGATCGTGGTAAAATCATGGAACTCATATTGAAACAAATTAAAAAGCTCAATTATAATGAACCCAAAACCAAAAGATGAAAAAATTAAACTAAAATTAATCACAAAAAATAACTTGAGTAAACTTATATCAATGGTTGGCACAACGCTAAGGGCTAGGGTAACCCTTTTTTTTAGAATTGTGAAGAATAAAGTAAAGGTGACGCTAGGATTTCTAAAAAAATAAAAGAAACTTGAGACTTAGATCATTGAGTCTACTGAGTTTAATTTAATTTAATTAAATATAAAAAGGAAAGCTATAGTTTCATAACATGGAAAACCAAGCAAACCCGATGAATCTCCCAAACCCGGGTTAATCTTTCAAAATCATAACTCAAGAAATCTCAAACTCGGACTAAATCAAGAAGTTCAATTCTCAACCATTTTAATGTTTGAGGATAAAAAAAATCAATCTAAAAACTTTTTCAAAGAAAAAAATAGAAATAAAACAACGATGAAGTTGCAAAAAAAATTAATTTTATAAATTATCTCAAATAAAAAAAGTAATAATCTAAAAAATGGGAATCAAATCTGAGAATTGAAAATTTAAAGGAGGATGAAATTGAAACATTTTCCAATTTAAGATTACTTTTTCAAAAAAAATTGCAATAAAAAAGCAAGGACTAAATCTAAAAGGACAGAAATTATAAGGCTACTATGATTTTTTAGGGGCAGCACATAAATCGAGGTGGAAGCGAGATAAATAGAGGGAAAAAAGAAAATTGAAGAGGCACTAAACCCGATGGAATTACAATGCACGCACCACGTAAAAATAAAAAGGGCATCGAGTCAAATTGTATATAGTGGCGAAACAGTGGTTTCTATCACTATAGTCAGCTCCACGCGTTATCCAAAAGCGCTTTTTTTTATTTTTTTTAATCAAATTACCACATTGCCTTTGAGCCCAAATAATAATTATCAAAAGCCCATATAGCCATGCTTTGAGAGTTTTAATTCTAATAGAAATTGGGTCATTATATTGTGCTTTGAAAAATAAAAACAAAAAATGTCCCTGGTCCATAGCAAATCATACAAACCATCCTAAATCACCTAACAATTTCAAAACACACTAAAAACACCTATAAAACAAAAAATCAACTAAATAAAAAATATAAATCTTATAAAGCAATTTTATCTTTCAAATGATTATATTATAGCTAAATAGACTTTTATTTTATTTTATTCTATTTTTTTAAAATTTCAAAATAGTTTTTCCCATACAGAGGCCCTACCCAAAAAAGCTCAAGTCACAAATTATCAATACAAAGGTGGCTTAAGGCTCACCATTTATCACAAAATATGATTATACACAACATACATACAAAATAACATGATTATAACATTTCGTTGAACATATACTAACATTCTAAAAAAAAAGTCTTCTTTTCTTTTTGTTTTTCTTACAATTCGTATGGTATTATTAGCTTAAAATACATATAATGAATTATTTACATAACATTGATTAGTTTTACAAAATTCTACCTAAAATAGAATAACTGAGAAAATATGAAGTATGATATCAAGGTTAAGGTGATGGATGAGATTAGGGGTGAGCAAAAAAACCGATTTAACCAAGAAAACCAAAAAAAATTAACCGAAAAAACCAAACCAGTAAAAAAACCGATTGAACCGGTTAAAATATTTAGGAAAATGTCTGGTTTGGTTCGGTTTCCGGTTTTGGTGTGCCTGAACCGGCCAACCCGAACCGAACCAGTTCGGTTTAAAAATGAAAAAAAATAAACCAAGTTGCGGGCCACCTCCTCCCTCTCATTAGCCATTAGGCATCAACAACCCTAGCAGACCATTTATCATTTATTTCCCTTTCACACAGCCACCCCCTCCCCTCCCATTAACCCTTTGAATGTTTTCACAATTTGAAAGGTCCCTTTCATTCACAGCTTCCATGCTCTCTGTCTCTCATCTCTCAAATGATTTGGATATGAGACACAGATTGGATTTTAAAGGTCAACGTAAAGGAAAAGTAATTGATTACAGGTAAAGCTTCAATATTTCCTTTCAACATTTGAGTCAAATTTGTCTTCTTCTCTTCCAATCTTCCATGCTCTCTGTCTCTCATCTCTCATCTCTCAAACTTGTCATGTCAGAGGTGAATTGCTGATGATTTTTCCATTGATTTACTTGATTCTCCTTCATAAGTCATGGCATAAAAAGATCCCACCTTGATTGCTTGAGAGGGATTATTTCGAATCTAGAAGCTAAAGAGTGTCCAGAAAAATCAAAGCAGTGATTGCTAAGAACTGATATTGTTTTTTTGCAATTATTTTTTCCTTTGCAAGAAGTTGTAACAACGAGAACAACGTTGTTGATTCTTAGAGGATGGCATCTTGGAATTGCATTTTGGTTTGAACCGGTTTGGAAGGAAAAAAACCGAACCGAAATTAATCGGTTTGAACCGGTTTCCGATTCGGTTCGGTTCAAAAACTTAAAAAAAAATCAGTTTGGTTGTTTATTTTGGTCCAAAACCGGTCCGAACCGAAAATGCTAAGTCCTAGATGAGATGTACTTATAAAACATATAGAAATGTAGAATATATATTAAGAATATAAGTATCCATTGAAACTAATAACTTTACCAAAATCTTGGATTAAACACAACATTAATGGTCCTTTTACGAGATTTATTTCATCCTCCTCATCAAGTAATAAGCCTTCCCCTTTTTATTATATTTATTATTCTACCACTTTCATGTATAAATTAATATTCCATTAACTATGTATCCATTCATCCATTTCAATAATCATAACTTATGCTTTAAGATGTTCTTTTATCTTTGTCATTGTGGTCAACTCAATTTCACATTAAAGCTCCTATCATTGCGGCCAACTTAATTTCTCATTATAGTCTCTGCCATTACGGATGACTTAATTTCTCATTATAGCCCTTTTTCATTGCAACCAACTTAGTTTTCAAATCATAGCCCCTATCATTACGGCCGACTTAATTTCATATAACTTAAACATCCCCATAACACGCATCATTCACACACTAAATAATTATGCAAAACACATCTTTAACTAAAAAGAAGTAAGTTGATGAACACATATTTGTAACTCCTATGGAGTGTGTTCTTCTTATTGAGGGTTTCACTTGTTAAATCCCCCTGAATTTTCAAAAGAATATCCCAAATTAGTACCTAATTTTTCATTGGTTCATTTATTACTTCTACTCAAACATATTATCACCCTTTTTTGTGATACAATTAAATGACTAATCATATTGTGACCTATTTTAGTAATATAATTTAATGATCTATCGTATTGTCATCCATTTTCATATTAAAATTTAATGACCAATCTTATCATCACCCATTTTTGTAAAACAATATAATGACATGCTACTTTTGTACATTTATTATACTCTTAAGTAAATCAATATCCCACACCATTTCTTCTTAATCCATGATTGGAGGTTTAGTAGCTAATGCATGGGTTCTTTTATGACATTTAGTTAATCATCATCAAGATTGACAAGCTTCCATTTAATAAGTTTATTTTCCTCCACATGATTCATCTAACATCTAGTGTGCATTTAAACTAAATCATCCCTTACATAAAAATATACATACACAACCTCTCTAGAACATAACAACCATTATTTAATTCATTATAAATCAATTTACAATTATTTTCATAATTTATAAAACACATAGTGTGCATTTAAATTAAACCATCCTTTTTCATGAAGAAAATACATACACAACCTTCTATAACACATCAATCATGGTTTAACACATCACAAATTAATTTGAAATTTTACATACAATTCATCATCATGCCATAAAATTAACATCAAATCATGCCCTAATTAGAAACCATGGTGGCATGAGTTTTTGGCTCACTAACCACCACCATGGTCAGCCATCCATGGATTTGAGATTCATGGTTAGCCTTCATAACACAAAATTGTCTCTTAATTGTATAATTCCTAGAAAAAAGTTCCTAAAAACTCAATCAAACTAATGTTTTCATCATCAATTAAGACTAACACATAACACTTCTAAAAATTACATCCAAGAGATATCCATTTCCACTTTGATTTCAATAAATAACAATGAAATCAAATGAAGATAAAGCCTTTTACCATATCTAGTCTTTTAATTTGTAATTCATATGTTCTTGGATGGCCACGCCTCCAACCTTTTTATTCATGAAGTTGTTTTATGAGTGCAAGTGGATAAATAGTAGAAATATATCCCATGGCGAGATTTATTATTTGGTTAGTTAATGTTGATGTTTGATAAATTTATCTGAGTTATATAAGGATATAAGATAAAAATCGCTCCAAATGTTTTAAGAAATTTAAAAATTAAAATTACTCAATTATTAAAATTTTTAATAAATAGATTTTTAATTATTGGATGACACTTTTTATTAAAAAAGAGAAGGCAACATTTCGTATCTACTTGAGACCAACCCTTGCTAACATGCAATACTTTCAACCCATGTCATGAGACTATAATAATTCTATAGAAAGCAAAACAAAATAAATTAGTAAATCCAATTCATAATATGAAAAAAAAAATTGAAGGACTAAAATAAAAAAAAATAACTTAAGTCAACCTAGGAAAATCTGCTAAACACATGAATCGAGTCATAAAAATGAGATTACCCCATAGAAAATAAATAAATAAATAAATAAAACCTAGCTCTCAACCAGCTCATTATTGAATGGCAAAATCATAAAATAAAAAAATAAAAAAAATATGAGTCAACCTAAGTTAACATGGCAAACCTATGACCTAAGTCATAAGACCGGACTAACTTAATAAAAAAACAAATTGAAAAAATCATGAAGTTCAATTCTCAACCTATTAAACTCGCAACCTGAGTCAGGAGAATGAAATTACCCCATAGAAAGAAAATTGAAAAAAATTACGAAGCTAAGCTTTAAACTAACTGTTGCAGGGGACATCTGAGCGAGCTAAAAGTTAAAATAAAAAATAAAGAATTGCCACTTAGTTTTATGGTAATTAGAAACTCTAACAAATCCTTCGAGTTTTCTTGGTAGGGAGCTAATTATATTAGAGAGAAAATTAAAATCACCATAAAATATCTTAACTAAGATAAACTACTTTTGTGTTTTTTTAATGATATAAAGTACCCATCATATGTACAATTTAAATTTTTTTCTAAAAGGGTACGAGTATTTTGGTCATTAAAGGTGTAAGACTTCTAAATCCTAAGACACTAATTTATAATTTACATGCTAATTTTTAGGTTACAAGGGGAATTCAAACCATACAAATTAATAAAAAAATTCAATATTTAAACAAAAATTCAGCTTGCTTACTTTTAATACTACGTCAAAAGAAAAACCTAATTAAAATTTAGAATTCTTAGATCAATTTTAAGTTATGAGACAAATAAAAATCCACGAAAAAAAAAAGTCATATACAAATATACATCCCATCAATATTTATGATACAAATTCAATTATATTTAGTACAATATCCGAAGAGAAATCTAAATAGGATTTACGCTCATGAGCTAACTTTGGGCGACGATCACATCCTAACTATTACAAATGATGAGAATAAATAAATAAAAATATGATACTAATATTTAGAACTTTTAAAACATTTACCCTGAATACAACTATGAAGAATAACCTAATAGGATTTACAATCGTAGGTCAATTTTGAATTACAAAATCAATCAATGACATACTTAAACACGTATAAAAAAATAACAAATTCACACATCAATCCAACAAAACCCAAATTCATCGAAATTCAAAAATATAATATCCAAAAATGAATCAATATAAATAATTCTCACATCTACCCGGCATAACTAAAAACCAGTGAAAATAAATAATTCAATGCATTAAAGGTTAGAAAGGACCTTTGGGAGTCGTTGGAGTCGACTGGATGCTGTTAGATTTTGGGTTGGCAGGGGTTACGGGTATATGTCACGTGGTTTCACACACCAGTGAAGGGAGGAGGCGCGTGAATTGATGGGATAGCTGCTCCTCCTCCTCTTCTTTCTTACCTGGGCAGTGTCCATCCGCCATTGACTGAGATTTTAGGGAAGATTTTATTTTGTTTCATATTTAGTTAGGAATTTTTAATTTTCTTTATGGAATTAAGATCCTTCTGAATTTTCCAATCCCAACTTGGTTTTCCATTTTTTTTTTCAATCTTAGCTCAATTTTCTATTTATTTTTTCCTCATATGGTCCTCCATAGTATTTGGTCCTCTGCCATCTCTGTTCTCCATTTTCACTCCCTAGATTTCTTTTTTTATTATTTTTCCTGTTGATGAGCTTATTGAAAAGGCTGATGGCTTTGCTGGTGTCTTCCCTGGTAGTTGGACTAAATTCTACTGTTTCAATGTGATTAATGTTGTTTACATGCAACTTGATGCTTCCCTCGTTATCGAAGCATCCAAGTTTATTTTCTTTTAATAAACAAAAAAACTAGATCCTCTTACAAATTAAATCCTTTATGAGCACCCATTACATGAATATAATTTTTCATCTTGCCTTTTCTCCCTGAAGAAGAAAATAATACTAGTTTTTTCATTTTATGCATAAACAACATATGAATGAGTTTAATTAATGATCAAATATTCAGAGCATAAGTATGAGATTGTGAAGAGGCTGGAAGCTAGGAAGCATGTCTGCGGGATGACTGGAGATGGAGTAAAGGACGCGCCTGCTCTGAAGAAGGAAGACATCGGAATTGCAGTGGCCAAGGCTACTGATGCAGCCCGTGGTGCATCCGACATTGTCCTGACACAGCCAGGATTGACTGTGATAGTGAGTGCTGTGTTAACAAGCAGAGCCATTTTCCAGAGAATGAAGAATTACACCATCTATGCAGTGTCTATAACCATCCGTATTGTGCTGGGTTTTCTGATCCTTG
>Ga0307517_10008600_pt1 | contig 14623 bp, 21 predicted proteins | sample 23_EM_MG_FD_194515 | JGI IMG/M metagenome (GOLD analysis project Ga0307517, IMG submission 194515) | Populus trichocarpa ectomycorrhiza microbial communities from riparian zone in the Pacific Northwest, United States - 23_EM | ecosystem: Host-associated > Plants > Roots > Unclassified | place... | reverse complement strand
AGCTCATTTTTGGCTATCCAGCGATTTTCCGTCCTGTGTGGTCTTTTGCCTTTGTTGGTTCCCTGGCTAGGCCTAATTGATCCACCATGGCCGTGATACTAGCCGCTTTGTCATTTACCTGCGCCGTCCTCCTTGCTGTATTTATTCCAGTTAGGCGCATCCGCACTAGCATACCCGATCTTGCTATTGTTCTCTGGCTCACAGGGTACAATATTATCCACGGGGTTAATGCATTAGTGTGGGCTGGAAATGTTGATATTCACATACCAGTTTGGTGCGACATTGGTAGGCGTTTTTCCAGAGAAAATTGCGACGGATGATAACAGTATGCATTGGGCAGTGACCAATTTCATGCTGGGCGCCAGTATTGCGTTGCCTGGAGCACTCGTATGCATTTCACGTCAACTAGAACTCGTATCATCATCGAAGACGATCCCTTCGAATCCGAGAGTTATACGAAACCGCACGATCTTAGAGTTTCTTCTATGCTATGTGGTGCCCATCATATACATGTCGTTGCGTGAGTGTCGCGTTCTTACACTTATTTTACATTTCTCGACGCTAACCACAACCATGGTTAATAGATATTATAGTCCAAGACCATCGGTTTGATCTTGTTAGAGACTTTGGCTGTTCCGCATCGACACACCCTTCGACATTCGCCTTTCTTCTTCTTTGGATTCCGCCTCTCCTGATCTGTAGCATAGCTCTTCTTTTCTCTGGTATGTTAAGTGCCACTTCAAATTAAAGATTCGTGCTAACTTATTTTTATGAAGGCATATCGGTACACAACTCCGGCCAAAGCCGCCTTTCCACTTTCCAAACCTACCTCGAATCCCGTTGCTCGATGACATCTTCGTTTTTCTACCGTCGTCTTGCGACCTGCTTAATTTTAGCCGGTTCTTTAACCCTAATTAGTCTCTCCTCCCTCTTTTCCATCCACAGTTTCCAATCGTGGGCATCCTGGGATTCCGTACATGCGTCTATGGGAACAGTCGAAATTGTCCAAGTTGAGGATGATGTCAACAATGTCCGATTCGCATGGTGGAGCAATTTCGCAATCTCGGTTATCTATATCTTGCTCTCTTTTATCATTGGCGAGGAAGCCCGTGACTCGTATAGATGGGTCCACGAGCAGCTCACTCGCGAGAGGCAGATGCCGAAATTGGTGTTACCATCCTAGTATGTGGTTCTATTGAGAATGTTGTTCACAGTTCTGACGTTTTTATAAGCCATTTGCGGAAAGCTCCTGCTCCGGAAATGGTCTTACGCTCATCTTCATTAACGAACTCTAAGCTTCGCCCTCTCACGATCGAGCTCAGGTCGGGATGGGACGATTTTCTTGACGAGAAGCCTAAGACCAAACGAAAGCTTTCGCCGAGGAACTCCAACTTCAATCTCACCCCGTCGTTTTGCTCAAGTCCAACACTGAGCCACAAGTCTACAACCGAGGAAGATCAGGCGTTCATGGAGTCTACTATTTCATATCTTGGATCTCCAACGGCAAAGACTCTGGGTATTGTGGCACCTCTGGTGTCTCCACCTGCTGCTGCATTCTCACCTCCTCCGAGGAATGCCTTTGAGATCCCACTCAAGCCGTCGTCACCTCCACCTCCTGCCCCAAACTCGAAACCCAAGTCAATTTTGAAGGCGCCCCCCAAATCCGTCCCAGTTTCCGTAGAACCCAGGATCACTTCCGTTCTCGACGCCAACTGGCCGATACCTCCGGAGTCGCCTACCCCAAGTCGGTCGGATTCTCGTCATGGTTCCGGGCGCTCTGGATCTCATTCTCCTGCTTCTTCTGCGGAAGAGACGGTAGGCTACCCACTACATCCTACCGTCACCCCACCGCATCTGCGAACCCGGCCTTTCGAGGGTTCGAACGTGCCTCCCCACACTGGTGTATCGCCCAGGCAAGCTGCTCTTAGGCACCCAAGCGTTCGCGCTTTGCACAAGAGCTGGAGCAGAGAGCGCCTTGGTCAGGGAAACCCTGGCTCTGATGTCATATATATGACAGTGGTAAAGGAGACGGTGTAGACTGTCCAGGCGTTCTTCTAGGGCATGATGGGCTCATGTGGATTTATTCCCGTTGTCGTTCAGCTTTGCTCGTCCTTTCGTTTTTCATTTTTAGTATGATTTTACAGACCATTCCATTTGATGACTTAATAGCGCTCTCTACTCATTGTATCTAACCCCCCGCTTGATTCGTGATTCTTCCCTTCGTGTAGCATAAAACCTTGTGTAGCCTCCTTAACCATGTTGATCTATGGCATATGCCTTCAAGTTAATACGCCTTTCGCAATTCCTCCGAGGACTCTGATGTCGGTATAGGCTGTCGATGCAAAAAAGCCAGCCGTAAGAGTCTCAGTGAGACCGTTATTTTATTCCTGCAAACTGGTTATTTTGTCGTCCTCGGGGGCTCAGCGCGACTGATCTTATTGTTCTCCCAGATTGATCAAAGAAGGAAGCATGATTGTATTTCACTAGTTACGTAATCAAGGCGACCGCGTGATTTGGTGAAAGACAATAAGAAACGAATACCCCGACATGCATAAGAACAATAACTGGTACACAGGCCACCAAACTTCTTCCTTCCTGCCCCCATCGCTCTGTTTTACTGCTTGAGACACCTCTGAATGCACTGTCCCGCCAAAAAATCTTCAAACGAGAGGGAACCGAGCTTGAATCTGGGTTTTGGGGCCGATGATGGTGTTAAGAGGCGGAGGGTTTACTGGTGCGCGTCCCTGCCCTTGATTCTGCAATACACCTTCTGACGACTTTACTTTGAGGAATCCCTCTCTCCTTCAAACACCTCACTAGTTCAGGTTTTCCCCTTATCTTCCATTAAATGATTCAATTCAGTTTACTTCAAGCCCCCCTTCATCAGCCGTCACTCATATCATATTGCGTCCTTAATGCACTCTCGCTTCGGTGCGATACGTTTTTTGGCTTTCACCTTGTTCTCTTTTCGATCCAGAAGCATGCGGCACGTGACCACTCTCCTTACCGCATTTGCCTATTCGTTTGATTCTTCCTCAATTCCCCGGCGGTGTGCCTGCAAGGAGCGCCATCACAGCACACGTTTTCCCACTCTCGGGGACATCTTCAGAATTTCGGGCATAACACGCTGCCCTCGTGACAGGTTGTTTTGGGTGGGACAAGGGAATCGCCGGATTTGGACGGTTTTGATGGCGCCGCTTTTGGAAGTGAACAAGGACTCGCCCAAATTTGTCGAATGTGAAGAAGCTTTCTCGCATCGCTGGACAAGGGGACAACCCAAAAAGCGTACACGTAGGGAACATCGGGGCAATTGCCCTTATAAACTGAGCGCGGTGACTGGCAAACTTCACCGCTTCAGCTGATTTACCTACGTGTACTCGAAACTTGTCCTATCTTCGAGCAGCTAACTCGGGCCCACTCGACAACTACCAGCGCGATATCTGTTTGAGGAGTGAAGATGACATATCCAAATGCCGTATTTTCCGTCTTCACCTTCATTGGCTTCCTCATGTGCAGTATCCCGTTCCCGTGGCACTTAGAAGGTAAATACCACATCTCCCTCAATTTCCGAGTTCTTGACTTACAATTAAACTCAGCCTGGAACACTGGTACCTGTCTTTACATGGCGTGGACAGGCGTTGCCTGCCTCACCCAATTTATCAATTCCATCGTCTGGAACGGCAATGCCATTGACTGGGCGCCCATCTGGTGTGATATTTGTACGTTTCTCTTGCTATCGATTTTCTTCTTGTTCCTCATTCCCTCCCAGCCACCAAAATCTGGATTGGGGCTACCTTCGGAATTCCGGCGGCTTCCCTCTGCATCAATCGCCGCCTCTATCAGATTGCATCTGTAAAATCTGTGACGATTACCAGGGCGGAGAAGCGCCGAGCTGTCACCATCGACCTCGCTATCGGAGTAGGCATTTCTGTGTTGGGAATGATTCTTCGTATGTCTTTCTTTCCCTCCTTCCATCATTGTGCCCTCTAACACACTCTGACAGATTATATCGCCCAAGGCCATCGTTACAACATTTTCGAAGATGTTGGCTGCTGGCCCTTCACCTACAACACCTGGGTTGCTTACGTCCTTGTATTCTGCCCGCCAGTCGCCATCGGTATCGTTTCTGCCGTCTACGCCATCCTGAGTATCGTACACTTCAACAAGAGTCGATCTCAGTTCAACGAACTCCTGTCCAGCCACAACAACCTTACCTCCAGCCGATACGTCAGGCTTATGTGCCTCGCAGGAATCGAAGTCCTCTGCACCGTCCCTATCGGTTGTTACGCCCTTTCGCTCGACGTCCACGCCGGCATCAACCCCTGGATTAGCTGGGCCGACACACACAAAGGATTCTCCCGCGTCGACCAGATCCCCGCCATGATCTGGCGAGCGAAGCCCGTCATGGAATCCTCCCTCGAACTCTCCCGCTGGCTATCCGTCGTCTGCGCCTTTATCTTCTTCGGTTTCTTCGGCTTTGCTGACGAGGCCAAGAAGAACTACCGTTCTGCCTTACAGACGGTCGCTAAGCGCGTTGGGATCTCGACCGGAACCGTCAGCAGCAGCTCTGGTGGTGTTTTCTCCTCTGCTGGAGTCAAGTCGAGGACCGGTGGCAGGATGCGCCCACTGGCGCCCATCGAAGTCCACAGCGAGTTCTTCCGCCGCCCCGACTCCTGCGGTTCCTTCAGTGACCTGTCGGTCTCCGTTCACGATATCGACGAGAAGAAGTTCAGCGAGAAGGTTGAAGTCTTCTCTCCCACCCTCTCTTACGGCGGAATCACGCTCTCAGACGTTGGTGGCACCCTCGCCGACTACAATGATGCAGATTACTCTCCCACTCCTTCATCTGGTTCATCATCCGCGTCCAGCATCTCAGTGCCCTCACCTGCACTCACACGCCAGCATTCATTTGCACCACCTTCTCCGGTTTCCCCTCCCTCTCCTTCATTACCGACTTCTATCTTCCCAAATCCTACATCAGAAAAATCAAACACCCACGATATCGTATAAAGAGTCGACCGTCTATTCTGTTCGTGATTTATGCTCTTTATTCTGAGTTTGGATACCATTGGAGAGACCTCGATTGTATTATTATCACACCACTGTAGCTTTAGGTGATTTCATGCCGGATCTTCTCATTTAATCTTTGTTTGTCCATACGACATACTTTTAGTGCTCTAACGAGCTTTGTATATAGAAAAATACTCTCGTAGGAGAGTCCATCAATTAAATTAGAATGAAAAATAAAATTGAACAAATCAAGATCTCAGAATGCTGATTCTTCAACATGTCGCGAGATTCGACCCGCAAGAGACTAACTAGTACCCAGCCAATTGCTTGGCGCCAGTAGGCTGAAGCCAGATTCAAAAACTTTCGAGATTTGCAGACAGTTGGAGTGGATAGAAAAATAGAGGTTATTGGTAGGAAGGTACAAATACAGCAGATATCCGAGATGATTCATCTATCGATACACCTAGTATGATAATCATAATCAAGTCCTAATGACTCTGACACGGAGGAAAAGGAGTGTTGGTATCTGGAAGCCTGCCCGTATGGTGTTAAAATTCACGAATTGAATAAAGCAATGATGTTCGACCAGCGGACAGCGGATGAGAGTTCGGAAACGATGAGGGGAAGATGTTGGATGAGGGTATTGCGAACGCGAGATGTTTAGATCTCAAACGTGAAGAAATGTGCATGATGATCATGAAGGATCTGAAGGACGAATGCATGAGTAACATTTTAAGATAACATGGCTGGCAGACGCTTACATTGTCATAGGCATAGCCATGCATGTCGTAGAACGAATTTGTCGGTGAAAAGGTTTAGGCGATGGTGCAATAAGCACCGTACGACCCGACTGGTCTATCGGTGTCGACAAGAGGCACCGTGCCGTTGTCATCACCATCGTGGAATGCACCAGTGATGGGAATTTCGGGGATGGGCATCTCAAATTGAGAAAAGTCGAAGTCGGTGAAGTCGTCCATTGAGAGGTAGAAGCTCGAATAGGTTTTGCAGTGGGTTTCGCGTGGTTGTGAGTAGTGGGTTGAGCAACTGGGGTGCGCGCGTTGCAAAGAGAGAAACGAGCAGAACACGAACAGATGGAAGTGGGGGGCAAGGTATCGCTGAGGGTCGTTGGTAAGAGGAGAGCCAGCTCAAATACCCAAAAGACAATGGTCGAAGGGGACAACCGGAAGCAGTCTCAGAGATAGATGGGCCATTGTTCGAACTTCATGATATTTCGGAGGTAACTTATTTTTTCTTCTGGCAGTTCGCAGGCAGACCCAGAAGAGGCCGGGCAACTTGCAGACAATGGACAGTCACTCAGAATTAGAAGCTAGTAATTGGTACCATTTAGAGGAAATTGTAAAGGGATAACAAGGATATCCAATTACAGGTGAGATTCAGAGGTATTCTCGATAATCCTGGCATGCCTTCAACAATGGGGCATAATGGTGAGGAGGGCATTACTTATCCGAAGATAGCGAACAAAGGTTTGTGCGCCAGTCTGATTTCGGGAATCAATGCTTACGTAACAATGTGCACGTTCGCCCCATTGTGCGTGTCTTCCCGCACACACGACCAGCAGACGAACAAAGGGAAAAAGAATCCATAGAAATGAAGGTCCCTTCTCTTACAAGCATTCCCTCCCTCCTCATCGTCACTAGCAAAAACGCCTACTCGGCCTTAGCAATTCTCAATGGCTGATCCAAGCTACCCTGCCTTCTCAATCTTCGCCTTCATCTCTTTCATTCTCGTCTTGATCCCCCTCCCATGGCATTTCCAGTCATGGAATTCCGGGACGTGCTTGTATATGATTTGGACGGCGGTTGGATGCCTGAACTTATTCGTCAATTCGATAATATGGCACAATAATATCGTCGATTGGGCACCAATTTGGTGTGATATCTGTAAGTATTCGCCTCTGCTCCTCCCCTTTCAGCAACATCACCGAACAACATCAATAGCATCTCGCATTATTGTGGGCGTAGCCGTTGCCATTCCGGCCGCATCGCTCTGCATCAACCGACGGTTGTACAAGATCGCATCTTGTCAGACACCAACTATCACCCTTGCGCACGTACGTCAGCGAGCTTATTCTCTCAATCCATTTTTAACTCCTTTCTGCTATAGAAACGTCGGGCAGTTATTCAAGACTTGGCTATTGGGCTAGGGATACCAGCCTTTCAGATGGCGCTCCGTATGTCGTTGCAGTTTCGTTTTCGTATTCAACTTCTCAAACCCACCAACAGAATTTATTGTTCAAGGACACCGTTATGATATCTGGGAAGATATAGGCTGCTACCCGACAACAGTAAACACGCCGGCCGCGTACCCGTTGAGCTTCGTGTGGCCGAATGTCATCGGCCTTATATCTGCCGTTTACTGTGGTACATATAGTTCGTTTTTGTTCTTTCTTCCTGCCTAATCCTCGCATAGTTCTTACCATCCGAGAATTCATGAAGCGACGCGCCCAGTTTAATCAATTTCTATCGTCAAACACATCTCTCACTGTCAACCGATATTTCCGCCTCATGTGTCTCGCAACAGCCGAGCTCATTTTCAGCCTTCCTGTTACGACTTACGGGCTCTATCTCAACATTACCACGCGACCTATATATCCCTGGAAGAGCTGGTCTGATATCCACTTCGATTGGTATACCATTGACACCTTCCCTGCTGTGCTCTGGCGAGCCAGTCACATTACGATCGTCAATCTTGAACTCAGCCGTTGGTCTCTGGTGCTCTGCGCCTTTGTATTTTTCGGCTTCTTTGGCTTCGCTGATGAAGCGCGAAGGCACTATCGTGTTGCCTTCTGGGCGGTCGCGAAACGCTTCGGTGTGGTTCCGCCACCATCGCCACTCAGTAGCAAATTTTCCTCAGGGTTGGTTTCTCCTTCTGTTCTTGGGGTTAATTTACTGAATGATCCCCGATTGATTAGTCCCAAGGGCGATTTCAAACCCGAAATATCGCTACCAGTCTTTACCCCTCATCCCCTCCAACTTACTTCAACGAAAGCCGATTCTGCTCCATCGTTGAGCGATCGAACGAGTTATACCAAAAGCGAGTATACGGAGACTCTCCATGGCTCTCCGACGTCTCCCGATTTCAAGAAGAACATTCAGCTTATGTCTACGACCCCCTCTACATCCTCGCATTCAATATATGAACTATACGATCGCGAATCGACGAAATATCCCCACTCTTCTGTGTAGAGTGACGTAACTTCACCCCATTGTACTACTATTATTTACATTCGACACACGCTCCGCCAATTACTTACGCCGCCGTTATCACACTCACTTGTATTGTAGTTACTTACCATCGTTACACTCCTTCGTATTAGAATAACATTTTTGTTCGCTAGGTTAGGAAACTCGTCCATTGTTCCCCAACAAGTGCAAATAAGCGCCTACAAAGCAGCCGAAACAAAGGAAAATCACAGTACGTACCGTGAATAACTTTAATCCCCCCCCGGAGTGGGAAGGTCCGGAACCACGAGGCACTTATTTTGATTCTATCCTTATGGACCGAAAGCACGACAGTTATTGTTCGAGTCTTGGCATTGTTGGCCCAACCTTCCTAATCCGGCCGTGGCGGGCATGGCCCATTGTCCTTTCGAATCCCACTGCGCATTCGGTGAAAATGACTCGAGTTTAATTGCGTGTACCATTTCTCTATTTTTCTAGTTACGCGGTCGATTTTCTGCGCATTCTCAAGCATTCTTCAGAATTTGTGCGCTCGGTTGCAAGGATGGAGGTCGTGGAATGTTGAAGACTTCACGGATGGGTTGCAACGCGGAATTACTGGTGAGTAAGATTTCAAGGCGTTTTTTGATTCACATCATTACGGCTACATATCCTTTCGATGGGCATGTGAGGCATAGAACGATTCTGAGAAAAAAAGGGGGAAAACGTGAAAAGCGAAAAACGAAAAAGAATAAAAGTAATTAAAAAATTGCGGCGGTGAGTTTGTGGTGAAGGAGTGTGTGTACAATGCCGGTGTCGCGAGCATCCTAAGAATGCGTGGGCTGAAGAAGAGGAAGAATCATGGATGGTGGTACGTGGGGGTTTTCGAAATGGTTTTGTGTTTCCAAAGGGAGGCGCATCCTGGAGGGGATTGATAGGGAGTGTGTGCACAAAGCCGCTGTGTCGGTAAAAAATCAAGGTGGGAATCGAAAAGCGAAATGGGTATAGTAGCCGGGAGACGGGATGTTTCGTCCAGTTGAGAAGATCGAACGGCCTAGCCAATAAGTTATGGCCAAAAAATGCCTAAGGGAGGAGAAAACAGAGTAGAAGCTGATATATGAAATCAGAATCTTTTAAACAGCGCATGTCAAATTAAGACTCACTAGATTCTAGGCGATTACGCAGTAACCGCCATAGTCCCAACTTGGACGGTCGGAGTTGACCGGCAGAGATGAGGAGGCGTCAGTGCCGTTGGCTTCGAACGGGGGCGCGAAGAGTTCGAGTCCCAGGTCGATATCAGATGTGGGGATGGTGAATGGGATAGTTGTGAAAGAATCCATTGGGAAGTTAGCTGAGCAGTGGATGCGCTAGTATGAACTGGATTGTCGTTGACCAAGGATGTCTTGCAGGATTGGGAACCAAGCTCTCCCTTCTTATACCCTGAATTTATCTTGATTTGTAATTTTGGTTGGACCATTGTTGACTGTGAAAGTGCGGACCATGCGGCTGGGCCAATCGATATCTCTTGAAAAGTGTGCGGTGCCAAGTCCGGAACGGCGGTAAACACGGCCCGGTTCACAACTTTGTGACGATCGTCGTCACAATGCCGGAAATCGTCACTCACGCACTATTTCCCCACCCATTGTCCCGTAGAATCGCAAGAACGAAACAAAGGCGGCATCCTTTTAACATTAAAATGGCTAACGAATCCTCATTCGTCATTTCCTTCCTAATCCCCCTCGCTCGCCTTTCCTTACCTCGCCATGGCTGACCCGACATACCCTCTCTACCCCATCTTTGCTTTCCTCGGCTTCATCCTTTCATTGATCCCCCTTCCATGGCATTTGCAAGCATGGAATTCTGGGACATGTTACTTTATGATGTGGTCCGCACTTGCGTGTCTCAATCAGTTCATCAACTCTGTCGTTTGGGCAGGAAATGCCTTGAACCCCGCACCAGCTTGGTGTGAGATATGTAAGTCAACGTCTTTCATTTTGTTCTATTCATCTGACGCACTAATCAGCAATTCGAATTATGATGGGCGCCTCCGTTGGAATACCCGCCGCCTCTCTTTGTATCAATCGCCGACTATACTACATTGCTAGCGCACAAACGGTGTCTTTGGGTCGCCGTGAAGTATGTTTTTTACCTCTCCGCCTTTCTCCCCTATTGAATAACTCTACCAGAAACTACGTGCTATCTTGGTTGACACTGTTATCTGCGTTTTCCTCCCCCTTGTTTACGTGGCCCTCCGTAAGTCTCGGTCTCTGTCTTCCTGAGGTTGAACTGTCCCACTTATCATATCTTTTTTCTTCAGAGTACATCGTACAAGGTCACCGATTCAACATCTTCGAAGACATTGGGTGTTTCCCTGCCCTATACAACACCCTCCTTACGTATTTTATCTCAAATATATGGCCAATCGTCATCGGCTTGATATCGGCTGGTTATTGTAGTGCGTTCAGCCGAATTTCTCCTGCCTACTGGATACTAACGTAAAATTCAGTTCTTTCACTTCGGTCTTTTGCTCGCCGTCGGCTGGAATTTAGTCAATTCTTGAACTCAAACTCTTCCTCTCTTACTATTAGTCGCTATTTCCGGCTGATGGCTTTGGCTATCAGCGAGGTCGTCCTCACGATTCCGTTGGCAATCTTCACCATCTGGTTAAATGCAACGGCCTCTCCTATCGGACCATGGAGAAGCTGGGACGACACCCATTTTGATTATTTTAGGGTTGAACAGATTCCCGCCCTGTTTTGGAGGAGCAATCGCCTTCTCGTCGTCGCGATGGAGTTCACGAGATGGTTAGCTCCATTTTGTGCGCTGGTATTCTTTGCCTTCTTTGGTTTTGCCGACGAGGCGCGAAAGAACTACCGGACACTCTTCTGGTGGATTGCGAAGCCATTAGGCTTTACCCCCTCTCAATCCAACCAAAAACGTGGAATGGTTTCTATTGGGTTCGTACTTTTGTTTCCTTATTTCACCCTTGATACTTATGGAATCGCTTCGTAGACATTTTTCGAAACCGAAGCCCCACTTTACTACTTCATCCAATAACTCAACTGGCTTGCCGTCGTATTCTTCCACACCTTCATCTGCTTCTTATCCTTTGGTTGATATTAAACGCGCGGAGTCGTTTATCACCGAAGAAGGGTCCGCTACGGACTACGAAATTGATGTAGAATCTTTTAAGAAATCCTTTGCCGACGAACCGACTCCATTACAATTCTCTCTGAAGTCACCTCGCGCACCTTATGCCGACCGTCGACACTCCTCATTCATGTAGTTATACGCAGTGCCCTTTACGCCAAAACTCCCCAGTTAAGATTGTACCGTATGTTGCCCATATGTAATATTTTTGTACTCCACCGTTACGTTACAGCTATTTCATTCGTTCGGATATCGTCCCTTGTGCCACAAGTTGAATCTGATTCTATCCCGGGTGCGATGTGCCAAAAGTATTCGCTTCAGTGCTCACCAATTGTCGCAGACCAACGTGTGGATTTGGACCCCCTTCCTTTGCATCTCCAATTCGGCCCCCAACATGAATGCGCGAATGCTCTGCCATTCCATGAACGAAAGCAAGAGAACTCCTCAACTTCTTCAGCGCCGATATCTCCATGATGACGGGTAATTAGCAAAACACTACCCTCTATCGTTCTCCGACTTGAACAATCCCAGAAAAGGCGCCCAATATTTACGGTACCAGCCGAGTTGCACATGCATAAATCATATGTAGTTTGACGAAGATAATTTATTATTGAGACAACGTCATCTCTGGTAAAGTCCTAGCACATAAATTTCAGTCCGAATCTGTAGGATCGAACAAGGAGGCTTAGTACAGAGATTATCTGCTGTGGTTCCAATGAAAACTAGAGCAATTATCATCTATATATCGCTACATATTGTAGAGCGTTATTACATCTTCCCGCGTAACCAAGAATGGAACTTGATAAAAAGAAATATAAAAAGGGCGAAGATAATACTGAAATATGGCACAAGTGAATGTACAAAATTAGATATCACTGGTGAAAATTCACGGTGATGGCTCAGTAATGACATGGTGGGAGACATACAGCCCTGAGAAGGGGACGAGGACACGTTCCGAGAGTATTCCCAGCCGAAGCGGGAGCTTTCTATCGAACCTCGGTTACCATGCATTGTGATTGAGAGAGGCTGCAAGGGGCCCGAGTCGCAGAGGAAGGAGTATTCTGAGGTTCCTTGTCAGTGGTGATTTCTTCCCGAAGGTATCGTTCTATGCCTACACACCGTGTAATTGGCTTTGCGAGACAAACACAAAATTGGGTATGTGACCAGCAAAATCGCCCATATCGTCCAAGATACATTGCAAACAGGATTGAAACGTTGGAGGGGGCGCCTTTTCGCATAGGCATGACATAGACTGCTCGCAGAGCTGTGCAGAAGTTTAAGCATTTAGTGTGGAGGTATTCCTGGTTGAGGCGAATCCAAGGCACTAACCAGTTGACTCTCTTTAACGGGCTGACACCTCGATGAGCACTGTAACGATGGGGCAATCGGGTATTCTAGCAATAAGATAACCGGAACGCTTTTGATTACTTACCGAAGAAGAATATGCTGGAATCGCAATATTTGAGAGGCAGGATAACCGCTTGACGAACATGATTCTGCCACGTCTTGAACAAAGGTGATTTCAGGTGCGAAAACTGAAGAGATATTTCCGAAGCCATATATATTGGGCTTCAAAACCCGAAGTCTCAAGCTTCAAGCTTCAAGTTTGATAGAACAATAGAGAGGGCACAATGGGCAATCAAAAAGTTCCATTGAAGCAAGTTGCCGATATATATTCAAACTCAGCCATCACATAAAAGCAACTCCGAAAATTTATGTCGACTAAGTAGTCGAACTAGAATAAGCATTGAGTATTGTATTAATATTGAAATCTTGAAGCTTGATGGAAGCTTTGAAGCCTCATCATGAACTCGAAGCGCCGATTCCCCTTAGTATTAGAAACTTGAACCCATGACCTAAGGTGGGCCATTTCCCGGCCCCCCTTAGCCGAGCGCCCCACAATCGCCGCAAATCCCAATGCGGAAGACAATGGCCCAAATCCAGCATTGTCCCGATTTGGGGGGGTTGTACATACTTAAACGTTCAGAGATGTATGGAGGGACATTCATTTTGTCCTTCGCTCCCAGAATCCAACCCGCCCCGCGAAACCTTACATCCGCGAAACCCAACCTTCCAAATCCAATGGATTCAAGCGACCTCTTTAACACACTCTCCCTTACTCTCGAATCGAACGATTTCTTCGCTTTTATTCAGAGCTCATCAACGAGACCCGAGGAAGAATATTCCTCCAATTCCACGTCAGAGCCTATCCTCGTTGACGCCGAGAGATCAAACGGCGGATTCACCACCACACATGGCTTTTGTATCATTGCCTGATCATCGTCCCCGTTTCCGTCTTTATTAAATATTTATTCCAAGACAACTCCTTGATCAAGTACGTCCTCGCTGTCCCCAGTGTCTATTCAACTACTTACCCATTTTTCTTCTTCAGTAGCTGCTAGGGCTTTGACAGCTCGCGCTACCTTTTTCCCAGCCAACTGCTTTCGCTTGTTGGGCCACACTCCTTTTTATTAACCACAACCTTCGTCGTTGTCCCTCATCAATAAATATAGCGACGTCTCTTCCCCCCTTTTACGACTATTCATCGACAATACCACTTTTCTCATCAGGATCAATGTAGCTATTAGCCCATCGTTTCCGGAATCTCCTTCTCGAATGTCTCTAATGTACATCATTACAATACATTTCTGCCTGCTTATATCCATTTCAGTAGTCTGGTTGTATTGCTCTTTTATCTCCAAACTAGCCAGAGGGCTGGGACCAATCGATCTTTCGTTCACCTCTCAAACTACTAGTACTTACCGAAGACATCAAAGCGTGGATTTACTTCAAAATTCTCAGGGGTCATCATTGTGTAATCCCAATCGATAATAAATTGATCCATTGTCCATCTGTGCTGGAGAAGACAGGAATCACGCTGCATTATTATTGCCGTTACCATTGTTCGAATGGGTAGTACGGGCCGGGTGCTAAGCACGGACCGGTCACGTGACTACAATGCATTGCATTGAATTCCAAATGTGGCAATCCCTCCTTCTCCCGAACCGCCATTGTGCAATTGACCATCGGAGTGCGAAAAATTAGAGAAAGAAAGGGCGAAAGCGATAGATATAATGCGAGCATCAGCCACAAAGCATCACTTTTCCTTTCCCTCTATTTGCCGTCGCCGTCATGCAGTACCCTGAACTCCCTACCTTCGCTTTTATATCTGCTCTTCTCGTTCTGGTTCCTCTGCCATGGCATTGGCGAGCACGCAACGTCGCTACCCTGGCCATTATATTTTGGCTCTTTGCCGTCGACGTAATATACGGTGTCAACGCAAT
>Ga0307517_10008599_pt1 | contig 14623 bp, 4 predicted proteins | sample 23_EM_MG_FD_194515 | JGI IMG/M metagenome (GOLD analysis project Ga0307517, IMG submission 194515) | Populus trichocarpa ectomycorrhiza microbial communities from riparian zone in the Pacific Northwest, United States - 23_EM | ecosystem: Host-associated > Plants > Roots > Unclassified | place... | reverse complement strand
ACAAAGCGTTGCCAATCCAAAGTCAGACAACTTGGCCGTAAGAGAGTTATCAAGCATAATATTACTAGGTTTTATGTTTCCATGAACAATCTTGAACCTTTTCTCTTCATGCAAATACTTCAAACCTTTCGCTATTCCCAGACAGATATCAAATCTAGCTTTCCAATCAAGTTTTGTTGAGGAATTTGGTTCTACAAATCAAGATTATTGATAGTAAGTTATTGATATTTGCAAGCACACTATCCTTGTACTAACAGAAGATATAAATATACAATTAGAAGCTCTCACAAACATTAAGTGAGGGAATTCTATTTACTCCTGTTTTTTAGTTCTCAACAATTATATGAATTTCACAAGGCAATGCATTAGGTGAAAATTAAGATAAAACTTGAGAACCGAAAGAGCAGGATGAAAATTGGGTGATGGCAGTATTACCAAACAACGCATGGTGAAGGGAGCCTTTATGCATGTAGTCATATACTAGCAGATGCAGGTCTTTAATAGAATAGCCATCCAACAATTGAACAAGATTCTCATGATGCAAAGATTTCAGGTTGAAGATTTCCCTTTGTAATTCATCTTTTCCTTGTTGCTTTGATTGAGGAGAAATCTTCTTCACTGCTAATTTTATCTCATTCGGCAAGTCAGCCTGTATACACGTGAAATCAATTTACCACAACTGTGAAAGAAAAAAGTGCATCTTGAGGATCAAATGTTTCAAAAAAGAAAATCTGACCTTGTATACTATTCCAAAGCGTCCCCTGCCAATCTCCATTTTGAGGTTAAAATTTCGAGTAGCATCGATTATTTGTTTGAGGGTGAAAGATTTTCCTTGGACCTCAATAGTTATTTCTATTTGAAGAAAACATTAAAGTAAGAATTCTTAATGTAGTGTGATGCATAATGATTTTAGATTAGCATGGAGAGGTACCATCCAACTCGCTTTTCCGCAGCCAGCCCATTTTCCACATGAAAGCCAACAGAAGTAGAGGAGCAAATACTGAACCTGCAGTAATCCCTGCAATTTGTGAAGGAGATAGTTTCTTGCCGCCAACTTTGAAGTCTGGATACAAATAGTGGAAGACAACAAGAAGAAATTATTTATCCAGATAAAGTGTAATAGAAATCTTTGCTCAAAAACATTAAGAGAATGCAATTCTTTACTTGCAGTTACGGAAATGCCTGCCACAAGGGGTCCATTTAGAGACAGTGCAGCAGGTGCAATGGAAAAACTTGATGATCCTTTGCTAGCCCAGAAAAAATGGATATTCAATAGATGATCATCTCCTACAAATGCTGTGAAATTTTCAGTCCATGTCTTATTGGTGCCGCTGGCCTTTTCTTTTATGTTGAAGTCTTTTAGTTCTCTCTTCCCCTGTATCAAACAATGGATGTTGAACAATGGAAATTTTTTAAAGAAGCTGCAGAAAAATATAGCGGTTACCTGTATATATACATCAAAAACACGTTTCCCTAAATTCGAGTAATCTTTATCACTTTGGTAAACAGTTTCAGCGAAGTAAAGCTTCACAGTGTAATTTCCTTTAAATAAACAGAAGCCGTAATATGTCAGAGAAAGAGGGCAGAGGCGACTTGAATTGTATAACTGTGTCCCAGCAGAATCACAATCTCCACATTCCACGTTTTTTATGTAATCACTGGAATCATAAGTTTCCGAACCAAAGTCTCCAGAACATGAATAAGCCCAATTTTCTGTTGGGGCTTTATAGTAATTTGATGTTGTACTGTCTGCTTCAAACACTTTCCCATCAACAACTGTCTCTCCTCCTCCACAATTTATATATAAGGAATTGTCTGCAAAAAATGATAATCAGTACAGAAAATCTGTGCTGCGCAAAATTATAGAGCTTCCCAATAGAACTTACACTTTGGTTTTCCCCGACATTTATTTTTCAAATCACGTATAGAATTCCTAGAAATAGCAAACAAAATTGGTAAGAAATAACTCATGATCATTAATTTGTTCTAAATTAATGACACCATATGGAGGATATTATCATACCTGTTCGGTTGACTGCTTGAGCAGGAACAACATGCAAGCAGTTGGTGCACATGATACAAAATGATTAGAAGTTGGGATTTCATAGACAATAATATTCTTGCAAGTGAAACAAAAGGAAGAAGAAAATGAAGTTGCCGTTATTACATGTTCAGCTTTCCTTCTCCTTTCTTCGGACCATCACGTGATATTTCAAAATCATTATATGACAAGTCCCTGCAACATTATTGTTTACATATCAAGATTTTATTGAGGCAATCTAAAAAAGGGAAAACAACCCATCTGAGCAAAGAGCACAAAGCCATAACGTACGCCTTGTCCTCAATTTTATGAGGAAGCCAGGGAGGTACTGTGCCACTAAGCATATTTCCTGTGAGAAACCTGAACAAAACAAATCAATATGAAAACCATCACTTGTTTTTTAATAGAGTGGCAAAACGAACTTATTATAAGATGGATTGATCGAGTTCTTTTGCATACATCTTAGTTAAATTCAGCTTTTTCATGGAATCTGGTATTCCACCAGTTAAGCTGTTAAAGCTCAAGTCTCTGCAGGATCAAAAAAATGAAAGCAATTAATCGTTATCTTTAATAATTTCATAAACAAAATAATGGAAAGTTTAGTTTGATTTGATTTGTTTTTAGTTTTGAGGTTAAAATATTCAAGCTCGCTATTGACATTTTTTTTTTTTGACAACTTGATATTTTCACTTAAAGTGGAAAATTCTAAAATGAGAACGAAGTGTATGGGAAAGGTTCTTCTTTTACTGGATCACACCACATATGAGAGTAGTTTTATATATACAAGTTTTTTACAACAGGATTATTCAATTAACTCTAATTAATTAAGTTGATAATCAAAAGGGCCATCGGATCATCCTTTTAAAAGCTTTTTAATCTTCAATGATAATGAAGTGGTACTATTAATCAAATCAAGTCTTAGACGAACTATTTTCAACAGCATACAATTTGTTTACTCTAAAAATTGGCTCTTTAAGGTTTCAAGATATTCCTTTTGTGTTCTAGCTAGGGGAAAATATTAAAAATTAGATTTTTAAAGATTAATAATATAGACCCTAATTTTCTAATCATTAAAAAGATTGATTCTGTAAACATATAATCAAAATCATCAAAACTTCTAATGAATAATGCATGGCCTAAAGGCCCTAAACAAATTAAATAGCCATGACAGAAGTACAAATCCTTTACAAAAGAGGAAATGAAACTTACAGGTATGTTAACCATGACCAATTACCAATGTACGGGGGGATTTCACCACTTATTGAGCAATTCCTTATCACCCTACACAAACCATTGAAGAAGTTGGTGTTTGGATTTATCCAATGCATACATATCTTTAAGAGTCACGTACATAAATATTGAGAATATCATGATTCTGTTATGCCTACATCCAGGATAAATTTACTATAGTCGTGTGTGTGTGTATATTGTCAAACCCGAATCCCAGATACAACTAGTCTTCACAGCATGTAATAGCTCATAAAAAAAAACTCAAGATCATATAAAGAAAAATAGCTCGAAAAAAATATTTATGTAAAAGATCGGTCATAATCCAAATTAATTCTACAACAATAACGCTCCTAGACAAATATAATTCTACGTGCATGGTTTTTATTATTCAATTTGAATTCATGCATATCTCAAAACATTTTGGCTTTGCCAATTTGAAATTATAACGAAGTTAATGCATTTGAGTATACAAATTGCGCAAACTACATAGCATCATTGCACATATCCCTTTGCTTACCTCGACTAAAATAGTTTGCCGGACTAAGGAAGTTTCAAGCATTCTTTTTCTTTCTTTTTCTTAATTACAAATTTCAAGTTAGTTATTATGTGATTTTGGAGTATGAGCTTTAGAGAAAAGCAAAGGAAGGAAAAACTCACAGGTATTCTATTTCCGTCATGTTTGCATATTTTGGGAAAGGGAAACCGGAGCTTCTTACATCACTAACAAACCTGGAAGAAAGACCATCCAGAATAAAATGCATTTCTTTCAACCCGGTGAAAATTATAGAACACTTACAAGTATTGGAGATTTGACATGTTAAAAAGAAGTTCAAGGGGAAGCTCTCCTTCAAAATCATTTCCGGAGAGGGACCTGTGATCAGTACACAAAAACACAAATTATTGAATGATATTCATCAATCCTCGACAGTTTCTCTGCTCAAATGGTAGACATTCAGCATTGAGAAATCACATCAATCAACTAATATTGCTTACATTCAAATGTGTATAATTACAGAAAGTACAAGTAATTTCTTACAGGTAATAGAGTTCAGTCCAATTCGCAATGAACCTTGGTATTTGACCAGTCAAACGGTTCCCAGCTACGCTACTGCAGCCATAGTTAGTTGCTTTTCCTTGGAACAATAATTAAACAGATTGTTGGTTGAAAGAATATGATGAGTTGCACTTACAACCACTGCAATTTCGAAGTAAAGTTGGCATAATTTCCGGGCAGTTCTCCACTCAAATTGTTGGAGCTCAACCCTCTACAACAACAAATCAAAAGGATTGTAATCCATCATTTTTCTGTTTTATTTCTCCTATTACAATCTTCCTTTGTTTTACAAGGTGGTATGATATTATTATTCTTCTTTTTGAAACTTACAAATAACGAAGAGAACTCAATCTTCCAAGTTCTGGTGGAAGCTGACCAATGAGTTCATTGAAGCCCAAGTCCCTAATTAAATAACAGATAAGAACCAAACCAAACTCAATAAGTTAAAAGGAAATTCAAGGAGAATGAAAGAGTGAGTGAGTGAGTTTCTATGCATCTGTAGGAGATTAGAGAGATTGCCCAATTCTTTAGGGATAAGAGCACAGAACTTGCATCAGCGATGGAAAAAAAAATTAATTAACATTATATGATACTAAAAAGCTTGTGATTGCATGATACTTACATAACAAGGAGGGACAACAAATTCCCCAAAGATGGAGGTATGGAGCCATTGAGGAAGTTACCGGAGAGAGCGCTATGCATATGTATTACCATATTAGTTCATTATTACTCGAAAGAAAAAAATTCTCATTCTAAAATTTTAACTATTGGGTTTTTAGAACCAATAATTAAAATTTTAAAAAGACACTAAGAACTGAAATTAGTTATTAAATATGATCCAAAAGCTAAGCAGCTCTTAGCTCGTAACCATGTAGACAGCCCAACAAGCATCAACACAGTTAAGTAATTAGCCAAACAAAGCTTTTATCCTAATTAAATAAGTGAAAAGAACCAAACAGAACTCAGAAGTTAATTTTTATGACCATTAACACCTTGTCATGAACATTTATAAGTATGAACACCCCAAACAGCTTGCCTTTATTTTCATTTCCAACAAAGCTAATTTTACTTGAAAATGTTTCACCAAAAATACTATTAAAAAATCTTAATTATTACAACTAAAAGTTTAATCTATCAATTGTTTATTCTGCAACTTCTTGTTATAATGAAGCAAGTTTGAGTTCTTAACTCAAATTTTAACCATTATAATATAATTATGCAGTCCTAACCACTTTATTCTCCAAATGAAAATGAAATGTTAACCACTGGCTTTTTGGAACTTATCGATGGAATCTAAGTATTTAATGGAATATAATTTAAAAGAAGTGATTTTAGGGGAAAAATGTTAGATTTGTAAAAAATATATATATATATTCCGACAATGCATGCTGAGACTATATTTTCACTGAAGTTATTAATTGTATGCTTTTTTTCTTACCATTATATATTATTTTTTAAAAGAACAGCAATGGTATAAAATCAACCCCAAATATCCATGTTCTCCTATAATTCATATAAAAATGAATGTTCTTCGATACCCAAGTAGAACTTTTTGGTTAGTGCCAATTTTTTTTTAGGAAAATCTTGATTATGGATAGTTTGCTTTTAACTATATTAGAAATAATAGATTTAGTCTTAATTAAAGCATGAAATGCAAATACTTGATTAGGAAAAACATAATAATCTAAAAAATTGGCCATGGGATGTTTCTGAAAAAAATTAAATATTAATAAAAAATATATAAATACCCACAAGAATAAAAGCACAAAACTTGTATTAGCAATGGAAAAAAAAATTAATTCACATTATATGATATTGAAAAGATTGTGATTGGATAATACTTACAAGTAGTGGAGAGACAACAAATTCTTCAAAGATGAAGGTATGGAGCCATTGAGGAAGTTATGGGAGAGATCACTATGCATATGTATTACCATATAAGTTAATTATTACTCGAAAGATTATATATATATATATATATATATATATATATATATATATATATATATTCTGACAATGCATGCTGAGACTATAGTTGTTATTATATAATTGTATGCTTTTTTTTTCTTACCATTATATATTATTTTAAAAAAAACAACAATGGTATAAAATCAACCCCAAATATCCAAGATATTCTCCTATAATTAATATAAAAATGGATGTTCTTCGATACCCAAGTCGAACTTTTTGGTTAGTGCCAATTTTTTTTTAAGAAAATCTTGATTATAGATAGTTTGCTTTTAATTATATTAGAAATAATAGATTTAGTCTTAATTACAGCATGAAATGTAAATACTTGATTAGAAAAAACATAATAATCTTTAAAAATTGGACATGGGATGTTTCTGAAAAAACAGTCAAAATTAATAAAACACCCACAAGAATAATAGCACAAAACTTGTATCAGCAATGGAAAAGGAATTTAATTCACATTATATGATACTGAAAAGACTGTGATTCATGATACTTACAGATATTTGAGGGATAACAAATTCCCCAAAGATAAAGGTATGGAGCCATTGAGGAAGTTTTCGGAGAGATCGCTATGCATATGAGAAGTGGAAAGCCATTCACAGTAAATTAATGGAAATATAACAAAAGATTACAAACATGAAATGTTGAAAATCAATACAGATTTCTTTACTATTTTATTTTATTTTTTACTATTTCAAACAGACATCTAAATTATATTTGTAATATATCTTTCCTCTTTAATGAAACAGTAGAAAAAACTTATACTCTTATTTAATTCAACATATCTACATATATCAATATTAAATGTTAAATATTAAAAGACTATTAAATTATTTGAGATAATTGTATTCTTAAAATTAACATTGATTTTCCTATATTCGTGAATACTTGTCAATTTACAGAATATAAATTTTAAAATTCTTTATAGAATAAGTTTGTCATATTTTATGTTAAAAAATACTATCCATAATTCAGCCATCATATATATATATATATATATATATATATATATATATCGGGGTCGGATGAATTCAATAATAGAGGTTTATTGGCATAAATTAATTAAAAATCTTTATTTTAAATAAATCCTTTAATGGCATAAAGTAAAGCTAAAAGTGGGGGTGACTACAATTTTTTTTTCTTAGATAACAATATTATCCCAAAGGTCTCTGATCATTCACAATTGTAATTAAATAATGGTAAGAACGTATTTAACGAACATTGGCAACAAAATAAACTGCAGTAGTAGTATATGATCATGGTACTGGATCAATTCAGGATAAAAAGATTTTTTGTCGGGTCTTATTCTTTTGTCTATCACGTAATAAAATCAATTAATAAAAGACTTGATTTTTCATGTTTCTACAGTTTAATTTAATTTGATGGCATCATTTCTCCAAGAATAGGATTTATTTTTAATCATGTCTTGAATTTTTTTGTCGTTTATACAAAATCAACCCAAGGATTGGACGACTTTAACCCAAGGATGTTGCATTAACAATAGGCGAGTATTGATTAATGCACAGTATGCCTATTTAATTTCTATAAACATACATTAATTTTTAAAATAAATAACACTATTGCTGTTAACATTAAAATATGATGCATAGAATAATTGTTATGTGTTTTTCTAGTTAAGATTTTCTAGTAGCTATGTGCATGATATGTTTATATTAAAATATAATAAATAGAAAATAATTTTTACTTTTTTCTATTATATAATCATATCTTTATCTAGAATCTTTCAAAGACTAATCAAATGAGCAATCCTTATTATCAGTACTCAAGACTAATTAACACTAGCTTAATTAGTGAAATTATTTACTCTCTGATACTCCTTTCATTATAGAATTCTCTAACCATTAAATTATTTACCCGAACTTTTAAATCGATTCTTTTATTCACGAGCTAAAAACCTTTTTTAAAACATCTCGCCAGGGCCAGACTTCTAGCTAGACAATAGCTTCCTCATATGTCATGTACTTCTAAACTTAAATATGTGTTCCTGCAATAAAACTAGTTTAAGATACACTTAACACGTATATTTAGGCTCTAATTAGAAGAATTTAAATTCTAAAAGTCAAATTGCAATATTTAAAAAATTAATTTGATCATATCACGGGTTGTTTGTGGAAGAATAAAGATTAAATTGAAGTTTTTCAAATTATAAATTAAAAACTCTAATTTGTAGGGTTTAGCCTAAACAGCGTGTCATTGAACTACTATGCATTTTTTTTTTAATAATTTTTGTTGATTGAATAGAAACTTTTAAATAAATAAATATAGTGGCAGAAACTATATTCTTCAATAATATAATTGATCGAGTAGGCACTTTTTATTGCCCGAACTGCTGTAGTAGTAGTAAATGATCATGGTACTGGATCACTTACAGACGGGTGAGTGAACGCAAGTTCCCCAAGGTGAGAGGGATGCTACCATGAAGTTGATTCTTGGACAAATCACTGTTATGGTAAAAGGATAGTTATCAATGAATTGAAGTCAGCATAATTACTTCGAATTATTATCATCATGTCATATGATACTCACATTGCTCTTAGGTGAACGAGACTAGCCAAGGCTTCAGCATTTATCTGTCCAGTTAAGTCCTGGTCTGGGAGCGTTCTACCACCCAAAAATGGCGTTAACATAGAAACCATATCAACCAGTGAGTTTTAGAGAGGATGTATTGCCTTACAAAAATAAAAGAAAATTGGATGAAGTTGACGAGGAACTTACAGGCGAGTGACATGACAAACTGTTCTGTTGCAATCGCATTTGATGTATTCAAAATTAGAGGAACAAGCCGAGCGTGAGATATTTGGATGAAAACCCCACTCTAACGTTTTCAACAAGTCATCCAAAGCCTTTTCTGCCAAACGTTTTCAACAATGAAACATCATTTTTTTAGAAAAATTCAAACAGGTAGTATGCATTAATTAGGCTGTTATTAAAAATCTCATTAATGATGTAAATTGAACTAATGCAAATTGAACTGTCAACAACAAGCATGAAGTCGCGTGTACCTTCATCTTCAGGCAATTAAGGCATGTCATATAAATTTGTTGCTTTACAGACTACATAGCCAAATTGACAGAGAAGAAGAACGGCAAGAGAGGAAACAAGCTTAGGAAAGAGCTTAAGATAAAGCTTAGCCATTACTTTAGCTTGCAATGCGACATGCATGAAATCCACAAAAAAATGCCCCTTTTTGTTCATAACTTATTATTAATTGGGTCATCTGAAAGAGAAGAGGATCTGCTTGGATAGGGATCAGAAGTTATTGAATGAAAAGCTCATATTTAACAGATAAACAAATTTTCTTCCTTCTTTTGTATATAGTAGGAAAAGGATATATATGTAGATGGAAAAGTATATCGTGTGTACCTTCATCTGCAGGCAACCGGCTGTCAGAGAAACCTGTTGATTGACAAACTACATAGCCAAATTGACAAAGAAGAAGAACGGCAAGAGAGGAAACAAGCTTAGGAAAGAGCTTAAGATGAAGCTTAGCCATTACTACTTTAGCTTGCAATGCGCTTCCCTTAAGACATACATTATTTATAAAGATATTGTTTGACGTTTGTTTTACCGTTCAAACAGTTATTAACTCTGAATCAATTACCTCACATTACCAAATTGTCCCTGTTCAAATATCAAAATACCCGAGAAAAGTAACTTGCAATACATTCTTTTCACGTTGATTTTTGGAACCAAGATTGATACATGATTAATTCTAGTGGTTGCCGGAAATAATTTTGGTTGTTTTGTCTTAATTATGTGCTATAAAAGAATTAAAAAACCCGATATTTTTTGCTTAAAAAATCTGATGTTTTTTAATTAAAATAAACTATTTATGAAGTGAAAGGTAATTATTATTCAGATTGTTCGTCCATAAGCTGGATAAATAAAGTGGATTGATGAAAAAATATTTTCTTTAACAAAATAAAACAATGCTATTTTAACTAAAATAACTTGAATTAACGGGGATATCTCGCAAATTAATTTCATAATTTAAACCATTTTTCGAGTTAGTTTCTGATTTTGAATCAATAACAACAATCATTCTACAGTACCTAAACTTTTAAGTAGTAAAACAAAAGAATTATCACTTAAATTTGAATGAGAATTTTATATTAAAAACTTTTCTATGCCCATCCAACGGCTCTGCTAAATGATTTGACACATCATGGAATGAATTGATTTTGTGACGTACGTTGTCAGAAAAATAATAATGTATATGATTGAACCCATGGAATCTGAACATTGAGAAATAAGTAATAATGCATCTTTAAAATTTATGGTTAAGTCTTTGTTTATGTTAAGCATCTTTCGTCAATCTTTTGCATTTAATAAAGCCAAAAACTGATAGCTTACCCAACATTTCTTGGGTCTAATCAGAAATTGAACATTGACAAGTAATAATGCATCTTTAAAATTTATGGTCAAGTCTTTGTTTATGTTAAGCATCTTTTCTTTCCATTATGTCGATCTTTTGCATTGTCAAGCAGAGAAAAATTATGTTCAGTCTTTGTTCCTGTAATTCAGCATCTTTTGTTACCATTGTCAAGTAATAATAATAACCAGCGTCAGTCCAGGTAAAGAGCATTCTGTAATACAAATTTCATTGGAATATCTACTTTCGTATAAAAAACAAACAAACAAGAACTTTCATGTGGATATAAATTTCAGCTCAAATATTATAGTCTTCTGCGCTTGTAGTAATAGCTCAACCATTTTGTATTCAGAATATATTATTTATGCTATTCTCCCATGAAAAGTCTTGGCTATGAACAATACACAGTTATCTTCTAATAGCTCAAACACGTTTTATTTTCAACAATATAAAAGTGATCTCAAATTACAGTACGTACGTAGGTCACACAAGATAAATCGAAATTTCTTTGTAGGTTCCTGCTGCTCCTACGTACTGCCCCAAAGTCCTCACTGGATTCACTGAAACCATCACGTGATGGCCTGCCCGCGTCAAAAAGATTATAATTATTGATGATATATACCTTCACTTTCCTATATTTTTCTTCACCGAAGCATTGTTACGGTAAAATCACTATTTTCTTCTAAGGAAATCATTTAGTTTTGATGGATCACTCAATGAAAAATGTGAGGGCACTACGTACAGAAACCTCCCTTTGATCTATTATTGTGAGAATTGGACTAGTGGGTAAATGATAGACATTAATACAACAGAAAAGGTATGTCAGCTAACCAAACGTGTTAATTTTGATATCTACCAAATTTAACTAATATAATTTGTTTATGAAAATGTTGATATATAAAATAATATAGTTAATCTTTATCACATCGGGGATTAGGCCATTTTCAAACCACTCTCCTAGTTTAGTTTTAAAATAAAAACATATCATTTTAGACAATCTCTTAGCATATCAAATGTTTTTAATTTTTAAAACAAGTAACAAAGCAATTTATATTAAAGTAGGAAGTATATAGTAATTATTATTTTTTTATTATATAATACCCTTAATAATAATCTCTGCAAAACTAATTAGGATTTCCTTAATTGCCAGGAAACTAATTAGGATTTCCTTAATTGCCAGGAAGCTAAATGACATATCACTGAGATGTCCTTTTCAATAGAGGTGAGCTATTTGCAAGACATCAGTATGCTTAGGTAAGCTTAATGACGCGATATCGTTTAGTAGTGAGCATGTGGACAGCTTGTCAGAAAGTTTACTTCACAGATGACCCCTAGCTGATGTGGAATTCAGTAAAGGAATGGCTGCTGCTCTGAGATGTCAAGCCGGGATCCCTACCTATGAAATATCTAGGCCTACCAGTAGGGCCACTTCAAGACTCCTTACGACATGGAAACCAGCGCTGGATAAAACCAAAAATGATGTGATTTTAGGAAAACAAAATTATTTAATGGAATATCTAGGCCTCCCCAGTAGGGGCCAATTATTTAATGGAATATAATTTAAAAGATGTGATTTTAGGAAAACAAAATGTTAGATTTGTGTGTGTGTGTGTGGTCGAAGCTAAATAACTACAGACCAAAGACCGAATATCCGAGGCAGAAGCTAAATGTATCAATTATAGGGATTCTTGAATCGAGTTACATAGAATATCTTATTAGTTTTATTTAAAAATTGTTTTTGCTTGGTTTTTTTCTGATTTTACTCGGTTTTTTTTAGTTTGGGTTCGATTCGGTTTGGTTTTTTTTGTTTCAAGTTTATAAAATCGAAACCGAATCGGTCAGTTTTTTAAAAAATTTAATCGGTTTTTTTCACGGTTCGATTTTTTCGATTATTTTTTTTATTTTTTCAATTTAATCGATTTTTTTAGTTTTTTTGTTCACCCTGTATAAAAGTGTGTGGAATAGATTATCACTTACTGAAAACAACTTTTTTTTTTTTTTTTACTGGTATAAACAGGGTCACACTAAAAAACAAGGGAGAACTTAGTTAGAGAGGATTAGCATAAAAAAAAATACCAAACATCCTATGTTAAAAAACAAAAAAAGAGATTAAAAAACCATGACCCCACACACCGTCCAGTACACACACTTTTAAATAAAAATAACAAGACCAACTCATCATCTTCAAGCTGCCACTGTCACCACTAAAGAAAAAAGAAAACCCAAATTCCCTTAAAAAAATTATGCCCTCCACTACTGTAAAACATTCAAACCTCCATAACTAGCCATCCTTTTCTCTCTATCAAGCAACTAAAAAACAAAAACAAAAAACACGACAGACCCCTCCCTTTCATCTCTCTTTCTCTCACGAAGAAAAAAAGGCCTCACCCTCTCTACATTAACACACTTATACACAGTCCTATTTTAGTAAACCAATAAACACAAACAAAAACTAACGAGCCATCGGCACATCGCCCTATTTTTCTTCCACACACACTCTACACAGTCCTTAATTTTAGTAATAGTCATTTATTACACTCAAGTGCCTAAATAGATGGTGGTTTTACTTCATCTATCTTCTGTATATCACCTGCACAAAGCTACACTTGGGTACAGTTTGGGAGTGCTGTTTTATTTTATTCAATTAAACCTTCAATAAAATTTAATTAGTATATAAACATACGATTTTGAACTTTTCTTTTTTAAATTATTTTTTTTATCTACAAAGCTCTTATCAATCAATGATATAATTATAGTCAAAATTAAATAAAACTTTTGATTATTAAATTGCACAAGTTTTGCAAGATATAAATTTAAAATAATGAAAATGTTAAGATATAGATTATATTTTTTTCAAACTTGTAAAATTCATCTGAATTTATTAATTTTATTAAATTTGATCAAGTTTGTCTGATTTTACTAGTTTTTTAAATTTTAAATTTTATTTTATATATTAGATATATATAATTTTATGAGTTAAGTCAGAGAATTTTATATTAAAAACTTTTCTACGCCCAGCTAACGCTCTGCTAAACTATTTGACACATCATGAAATGAATTGATTTTGTGAGACGTTGTCAGAAAAGTAATAATGTATATGATTGAACCCATGGAAAAGTAAGAATGCTTTTTTAAAATTTATGGTCTAGTCTTTTTTTTATCTTTGTTCGTGTTCAGCATCAATGATTGGACCCACGGCATGTGAACCGTGGGAATTAATAAAGGTGATGCCTTTAAATTTAAATTTTGTTGAATCATTTAACATTAATTATTTTAAAAATCAAGTATATTAATTTATAATTTTTATTTTATATATTTATTAACTAAAACAGAAAAATATACTAATTGATATATTCATAGTTCACATAAAAAACTATAAGAATGAATAGGTATTTTCATTTTACAAAAATAAAATTAACATATAACTTCTATTATTAAAAAATTATAATAATTATAGTCAAAATAAAACTTTTGATTATTAGATTGCACAAGTTTTGCATGATATAAATTTGGAACAATAAAAATACTAAAATATAGATTATCATATTGTACAATTTTATATTTCTTTCAAACTCATAAAATCCATCTGAATTTATCGATTTTACCAAGTTTGATCAAGTTTGACCGATTTTATTGGTTTTTGAGTTTTTAATCCTATTTTACATGTTAGATACATATAATTTTACGAGTTCACTCACAATTTTGATAACATTAATCACAATCATGTAATAAAATCACAACTCCCAGCTACACTTGGTTTGCTTCTCACAAAATATGAGAGAAAATCACATGACACTGCTTGCTTTTCTAAGATTTACTTTAAATATAGCAATTAAAAGTACCGTAGATATTTGTTTAAGGAATATTGTGCTCCAATCTTAGTTTATGAAAACTACAAACAATAATGAATGGGTATCAGCATACAAAACCT